>Ga0123341_1003961_pt1 | contig 12872 bp, 8 predicted proteins | sample Turbeapinknodule_FD_89959 | JGI IMG/M metagenome (GOLD analysis project Ga0123341, IMG submission 89959) | Root nodule microbial communities of legume samples collected from Mexico - Turtle bean Mexico pink nodule | ecosystem: Host-associated > Plants > Roots > Nodule | place: Mexico: Nepantla... | reverse complement strand
TCAGATTATTTTATATATTTCACAAGAATTATTACACGTGGCATAAATGGTTTGATGGTATTGGTCAAGTGGATGAAGTGAAATCGAATTATGATGTTTAAATTGTTACATTAATATTATCTTTTAAAATAAAGTAAGTAGCTTGCATATATAATAAGTTGTGTTTTTTTTTCTAATTAAACATTTAATTAATTAATTAGTATAAAAAATAATACTTTCACAACTCTTAGAATTATATATAATAAATAATAAATTTATAACTAAATGATATAAAAAATATTAAAATTATAATATTGGAAGCTGTAATATAATTATATAAAAAATTGAGATTTTCAATTTTTTCCTATTAGTATAAGAGTTAGAAATAAGGATTCAGTTAACAGTATGATGATTGGACTGTTACAATCTTGACTTCTTCGTGTTCAAAGGAATCCTTAAAAAGAAAACTCACAAGTTCCACAGATCAAATTTCTCTGTATAATTTGTCAGAGTCGTGAATTTGAATTATGTTGCTGACGAAGAGATTTAGTAAGTATTTCATCTTCAATTCATCTAATTTTTAAATAAATAAAAAAGAAGGAAATTTGGAATTGTTTTACTTTAGCATAATGTGGGTCCAGAAGATTATACATGGAATTAGACTTTTGTGGGAGTTGAGTTAAACCTTGAAGCCTCTCTCATGTATGGGTCCAGAAGTGCTGCTAAAACATCATTTTAGGGGCAAGTATACTTCTATTTTCCAATTCAATAATTTAGACTTGGGAGCTATGATAATCGCTATTGGTGAAGTACAATCACATGTTTCATTTTCAATGTAATGTTTGGAGACATTGATCTCTACCAACTTTATATCTTTTTAGTGTCCGATTGATACCTAATAATATTAATGCCCGTGTTTCTCCCACTGGTGTCTGTCAAATTTTATGGACCCGAATCAGTTCACATGTTGTCTGATTATTCTTAGTGGGTCGGAAGGCAATGGTTGTATATACTATGTGCAGTAAGGCTGTGACCTCTGTATTCACTACCACCCAACAAAGCAAAATTGAATTGCAAACAAGGCACAAGCAAGAACCGTCTATTTCAAACGAAACATGTATATAAACTGTATAACGTGTATTCACTTTCACTGCATTGACAATGAAATTTCCTAGAAATAACACGAGCAGATGAAATGTCAAAAAAGTGTGCTGAATCTGATCAGGGTTTTATGGTCAAGCACAGGACTGGGAAGGTGGTGGTGGGTGACGATAATGGTGTGAAAGAAAGATTTTGATAGATGGGAATAAAGATGTGAGTGTGGTGAGGGCTCAAACCACTTTCCCAGTTCACCGGCAATCCCAACAACACAGTCTAATCAGACATCACATCTAAAGTTATCACTCCATCTTTTTCAGAGACCTAACCTGACTTTGAAGAAGGTGGGGTGCTGTCATGTTCATGTGTGTGGTGTAATGGGCTTCCTGATTAGGCCTCAGGATTTTGAATGTCAATTTTAGGAGCAAACTGGTTCACCCATTCCCCGTCTCATTGTCAATCTGTCTTGTCAAACCTTGAAAGAAAAATACTAAATACATTTTTTTCTGTGGGACTGTGACATATTGCAAGTGCAAGAGAAGAAAAAAAAAACAAACAAAAAACAACAACACTGCCAGGCCTCGTGAAAAAGCAGACACTCTTCTCGGGCTGTACATTTTTCTCTCTGTGTTTCAGTGCCAGCTAATTTTTTAAACCAAAAAAATGTTCCAGGTATGTTAGAAATATGTTGATAGATATGAAAATGATTAAGTTTGTAACGTAAAGAGAGAAAAAAATGTTAGTAATTATTATCCATCCGAATGGCAGATTGCTGTTTTGGGAGTGGAAATGTCCGAGATGAAAGGGTGGTTTGAAAGAAGGAAGGGGTGTTGCGTTATTTTGTGAATGGGGGCTTTCCTTGTGCCAGTTTTTACTTTTACCTCAATTGATACAAGCAACACTGACAGCAGGGGTACCTAGCCAAAGCAACTGTGTATCTCTGTTCAACCCAATTGCAGAGAAAGGAGCTTTCACCCCCTCGTGTGTGTACTGCATTTTTGGGGGGAATTCCCCAATTCTCTCTTCTTCGCTTTGGAATTGGAGAACTTCTCCACTGCCAAGACTCGTCACTCACATGTCATCCACTACAATAATACTATCATCTATCCATAATTGTTGGCCCATTATTTTATTCTTCTTTAGGAAAAATATGAAATCCAAAGTCACACATCTTAATCTAGGATTTATGAATTAGGTCCATTCAAAAGACACATCAACTTTAATCGCCTCTCAAAAGTAAACAGGATAGAGAGAGATAATGTTTCTCCCCCCGTTTGATTTTTATGCAATGTTTTTGCTTCATAATTCATATGGTGGAGGAAGATGTGCATGGCTCTTTCAGAAATACGCAATTTGAATCATGGGACCTAGGTTCATTTTTGCTTTCATGTGTATAAGCATGGCCCCCTCGTTAAAAAAGTTAACAAGCCAAAATTGGCATTTATTACTAAAACATCTTCAACTAAAAAAATTTGAAGTGCAGAAGAAGGCGATGAAACAACAGTGTGTAAGGTACCATAATCGGTCAAGACCTCTACGAAAAATACTTCTGATTGTTACTAAAGTGTGTCACTAAGGAGTAGGCAGAGTACATCTTCCAAGAAATCCACAAAGAAGCATGTGGAAACCACTCAGACGAGAGGACAATGACAACGAAGGTCCTTAGAGTCAGTTACTATTGGTCGACCGTCCAAAGTGACTGTGCAGACTATGTGAAGAAATGCACTAAGTGTCAGGAGTTCGACCCCTTGTCTCATCTTAAACCCGAGACACTCCACAATGTGGTATCCCCATGGTCGTTCACCATCTAGGGAATAGACATTTATTGGTCATTTCACCCCAGGCAAGGGACAAACTAAATTCCTCTTGGTTGGGATAGACTATTATTTCACCAAATGGATCGAGGTTGAGCCCCTCGCTTCCATCTCAACAAAAAATGTTCAAAATTTCGTGTGAAGAAGCATTGTGTATCGGTTTGGAGCCCTGCACACCATCCGATAATGATCGACAATTCATTGATCGAGGACTCTAGTCCTTTTACGAGGACCTCGCCATAAAATCAGTAACCAGCTCGGTCGAGCACCCCAGACTAACAAACAAGTCAAGGCAGCAAATAAGATCATCCTTAATGAGCTTAAGAAGCGACTTGGTACGACGAAGGACGATAATTGAAGTCTTATGGTTTTACCGTTGCACCCCCAAACATCAACACAGGATATGTCCTACAGCCTCGCCTACGGCACTGAAACCATGATTTCGATTGAGGTAGGTGAGCCTTCCCTCAGAAGGCAACTCTTCGATTCATCCTTGAATTAAGAGAGTCTTTTGGTCGGACTCGATCTGCTAAACAAGCTCCAAGACAAGAGCAAGATATATGAGACCCATGCAAGCTCCGAGCGGCTAGGCAGTATAACACAAAAGTCCGACCTCTAGAGTGGACGAGTTGCCGGCAATAACCGTCTCCGAGCTTCCCATGGCCGTACCGGCCGACTTCTTACGAAAAATAGTTAAGATGCCGACTGCTTGGGGAACTTCTTTTGCCGTGATATTTGCAACAAAGAAAATATATTAATCATCAGCATATGCCAAACAAGTCTTAAAACAATAAAAAAAAATACAAGCATACCCTGAACAAGACGACTTATATACCGACAGGATCTTGCCGGTAAGAAGTCTCCCCCGGGAGGCTATAAAGCAAGTTACAAACCTCCTGCTCCTCAGCACTAGCGACCGGACGAGACCATTGCTTGAAACGGGTAGGGGTCTTGGTCCAATACAAAGGAAATTTGGACCGCCCGAAGTCGTAAAAAAAGAGCTTCATACCTTCGGGCTCGATAAAATTTTGAAGAATTTTTCCTTGAAATTTTTTTAAGAGGATGTGAAGGGGGCGAAGAGAATTTTACTTGGTCGGATGATAAGGGATAACCAGCTAACCGGGTCGAACGGGTGAGATGTGTAGTAGTGCAGGAAGGTGGAAGGAGTAGGATGAAGACGAAGCATGTCACACATGAGCCGAAAGGCTTGGAGGGAGGCACATGTGTTGGGATGGAGTTGCGAATGGGCAACGTTGAGTGTCTGAAGGACACCCATGGTGAAGTCATTAAAGGACAAGGTGACATGGAGGTCAGAAAAAAGACAAGAATATACAAAGAACAAAGGACCATCATAGGATGACCGACCCTTACAGATGGTGTCGGTCGGACGACAGTAATCAATGGCCAAGATACTGTCAGAAGTATCTAACTTTAACAAATGATACTTATTCATGAAGTAGTCAATGGAAGATGAGTCCCGGTAGACAAAGATAAACTTGGTCACCTTGGGATCAACCTAGTCAAATCCCAGACTATGGGATGACTCTTCAGGAGAATCTGACTGATCGGAAGCACTGTCCGAGTCATCAGCCCCTACAAAATCCTCCACGGGGGCAACGTTTGAATTGCCCTGACCGACAAAGGCTCGGTCGTGGAAGAGCCAGAAGAAGAAGAGGATGATGAAGAGGAAGAAGAAGATGATGAAGAGGAAGAAGAAGATGATGAAGAGGAAGACATGACTAACCTTTCAGGGTGTAGGGTAAGCAACGTGCCAGGATGAATGAGTTTTGGATGTCGGAGTAAGTAAAGTAGTACCTCAAAACTATAGGGGACTACTATTTATAACCTTTGAGGGACTTGAGAGATTAAGCGTCACTTTCATCTCATTCGTTTGATCTCCCTCAATCCAACGAGTGCCCAAACACCTCTCATTAATGCGCGTCACATCATGCGTTCGATGCCTTCAACGTCACGTCTAACCTCGGAAAACCAAACTTTCACAACGACCTTAGACAAAGACTCTTTGGATTAAACATCCTTGAGTCTGTGGGGCAAGTGTACTTGTAGGGTCTGCACGACAGAGACCATGACTCGACATTCGGTCCAAGTCGACCTACACCACAAAGATCATTATACCTAAGCAGGATTAATGAGGCTATAAGTAATCAAACATTATGTAATACATCCCTAAGCATGACCCAACTCCCTATTTCGGTCCAATAACAAAGGTCCCTTGATAATAATAAAAATAGGCACAGATTCCAAGAATCAGGTATGTCATTACACAATACTCAGAACATTGAGTGTCGAATACCGAATTCTTACTTAAACGTTAAAGTGTCTTTTTGCAAGTACTATCAAAGCCTGGACTTTGCATAGACCAAAAAGCAGAATGACGAAAGAAGGAGGAGTTTGTACAAAGAAAAAAGAAGAAATGCAGATCAACCAATTGAATAATAGCTCGAATCATTCTCTTAATTTCAACATTGTTCGAAAACAGTGTAGGAAGATGTGGATGGCTCTTTCATAAATACGCAATTTGAATCATGGCACCTAGGTTCATTTTTACTTTCATGTGTATAACATGGACCCCCCGTTAAAAAAGTTAACAAGCCAAAACAAGAAATATTGGTTACATTGATTACTAAAACATCTTCAAGTAAAAAAATTTGAAATCATATCTCACTTCCAATCATAGGAATGATATTTAGGAGACGAATCAATAATTACAAGAAGACTAACGTCTCGCCCGTTAACTACATAACCAGTAATAATCGTGTAAATATTTAAGAGACAAAAACACCAACATGCACATTTTGGGTGCAATAACACATGTTTTTGCATAAATTTCATTCAAGTTATATAAAATTATTATACAGAATAGAATCCACCTTCTAAATAATTAACATATTTTTAACTTCATATTTTTAATTAATCTAATCCATGCTTCCATGGTGTAAACAAATACGCACTTGAGGCACTTGGAAGTGTGAAAATATAGGATTTTGAATTTAAGTGGTCATTCTAGCCAGTGGGAAACAAAAAGTACGTAATCTTTCAAAACAAAGAGACAAGAGGAATACCCTTGATTAGGTTAATATTAAGTCGGCTGAGCACGTATATGAAGAAATGAAAGGAATATGAACAAGTATAGCAATGAGGAAAAGTGGCAACTTGTAGGTTAAAAAATTATAACTCTCGTCCGTTTTCACAGACACTAATGAAACAAACAGACGCAACCCCATATGACTGTGTTTCTTTTGTTAAGTATATCACTCTGAACTTGTTGCTGTGTCAAACGTTGCTTTCTGCAGAGGTGAAAACACCACTTGTTGGCATGTGCACACATATAATGGAAAATGAAAGGGGGAAGAAGGGGGAACCGGCGCGTGCACATATAAACAACTCTCACACAGTTCAAATTAAAAACTCTCGGTCAAGCAATCACTGAGAGGGGTGAGACAGGTCGCGTTATAATAAATCCTCAAAAGTACAAAAACCAAACAATGAAAAATTAAGAAGGCAACCTCAAAAACCTAAATGCCTTAAAACAGTAAGGTAGCGTAAATTTCAACCACTACAAGTACAAACAAAAGTTGAACACATGTTAACCCAGGTAGCTACCTGTCATCATTCAAATATATATGCTAGCTCCCTCCTCCCCCTACCACTGTGTATCCATGATGGATATCTGAAGAGAAGCTACTCATCATAATTACAGCTTACAACCTTCATTGTTTTGTAATAATAGAGGGTGGTAGGGTAATGCAATTGCAAGGTGCCAGAAACATAAACCAAAAGGGGAATGAAATCATATACAAATAGAGAAGGAAACAATACATATAGAGAAGTGGGAGTGTAGTGTGTTAAAAGCAGAGAAAGGTTTAAGATATTCCTCTCGGTAATCACACCTCAACATCTTACATTCCCAACACTCCCTTCCAGACTGTCCCTCCCTCCTTCCCTCAAAAGGTTAATCCAAAAATCAATACTATAAACATCAATAATACTATAAACATAGTACTCTTAAACAACTCAACCTCAGCAACATTAATCAGTGCAAGAAAGGCACTAACACTGAGATAAAAATAAATAAATACCCAAAAGGGAAAATTTAAGACGGCTGCTGCTACTGCCTGCAATGTTCTCCTGTTCGGTTCTGGCAACGTTTGTGTTCTTCTTTTGTACTAGGATTTTTATAATCCATAACTATATATATGCTAATTTTTATTAACGTCATGGCATAAAAAGCTTGTTCCCACACTTGCAACGCCATGCTTCAGGGTAGTACTCGAGGCGAATTATTAAACCGGGTTGGACTGGAACGTGAACCGGTATGCAAGGACTGCACCAACCGCACTTGGATCTGCACGACGGCGGCGACGACCCCGGCCCGCCGAATCTCTTCTCCCCCGCCACCAGTCTCTCCACCGGCGACCCATTTTGGTTCTCTTCTCGGTTAAGGTGATTCAGAGCCCCACCACCTGAAAAAACAAAAACAAAAACAAAACGTGAAAAGTTAGAACTGAAGCGTGTGGTCTTGAAAAGGAAGTGGGGTGGTTTTTCCTTTCTTTTTCTTTTAAAAAGTTATAGTATTGTGTGGAAGTGTGCACTTACTGGGTTGTGGGGTGAGAGCGGTTACGGCTGAAGCGGAAGAGAAGAAGAGAAAAGTGAAGGTGGTGAAGGTTTTTAACCAGTGGAAGTGATGATGGTGGCGCATTACGCCTATGGGCGAGGTGGGGTGCGCAGGTTATAAATGAGTGTGAGTTGAGAGTTGAAGAGTGAGAAAGATGACGATGTTGAAGGGAGGATATGTATGCGATGTTGTATTATTGTAGCAGAAGAGAAGAGAAGATTATTGCGTGAGAGAGTTGGTGTGGGAGAGAAAGTCCAAGTCAAAAAGAAGGAGACTGAGAGAGAGAGAGAGAAGTTGTTTGAGTATTAGGGGAAAAGGCCCAAATGGTAGGGGGCACGGGTCCTACAACACTCCAGAATGATTGTGATAGGTGGGTTCCAACTAGGTGAATTGTATCAAGTCCCTTCAAACAAACAAACCCTCTCATTTCACTAATTTTCTACTTTCTTTTCTATTTTACTTCTCATATTTTTAATTCATTTTCAAATATTTAACTCATTATATTATTATTCGCGTCAACCATTTACTATCGCACGTTAAATATTTACTTATATAATCATAATTACAATTAAATTTTATGAGTCTAAAATACACATGTTACTTACTATGTTGTTCGTATTGTTTTTCTTTATTTAATCACATTCATATAATCTAATCTTTCTCGTTTTCCTACTAAAGAAATTGCAAATGTTTTTCTTTTCTCCTTTTCATCTCTTTACCAGAAATAAAGTGTATGATTGTTATTTATCTTCCAAAAAATATTCACTGCATTACATGTGTTGCAGATATAGACATGTCAGAGGTATAAGTAAACGTCTTTTCATTTTCTGAGAGGGGCAACCAACAATAAAATAAAACGAAATGAAGATGGGAAAATAGTTTGGATCCAATGCTCTTCATGGCGCACTCATTTTACATTCGCTACTCTTCGATGGATTGTCATTCATTTGGTTTTCAAATATAATATATTTCTCCAATGATAACACATATTTTTATATAAAATTTACTGTTCAATTTGATTTAGATATATATTTTAATTATATTTAGTGATTTAAAAAATCCTTTTTGACCAAGCAGATGCATTTTTTTTGTCTTCAAGATGAAGGATTTATATTTGTTTAATTCAGTTTCTAATATTAAAAATCACTAGAAGTAAAAATCTGCCATAAGTTAAGTTAGGCATATCACAAATTTTTTCTCTAATTAAAACATAACACCTGGGTGAAATTTCTTGTCAAAATACAGTATTACCACTAAGAGAGGATAAATTATTGGTTAAATTTACAAGTTATCATAATAACTTGAGGTAAAAAGGAAGACAACAAAAAGATTATAAATAAAAATTTATGTTCATCATACGTATTGTTGTTGCGTGGACCGGAAATATATATGTTGATTTATCTAATTAGTTTTGAACTCTTGTCTGTTGGTTATTTTGTGGGTCTTTATTGGAATTTGGATGGAGTAATAAATTGGTAAGAAAATGTATCTTTCATATAGTAGCATTCATCAATTCATAAAAGCAAGTGAGAACACTATTTACATTAGGTCTAGATTATTTTAACTTTTTAGGATAATTTTGTTTTAGTGTGAATGAAGATATACTTGTAAAATGTTCTTCCACACTTAAATTAAATTAGTATTTGGTTTGAGCAATATATTCGTAAGAAAATGTATTATTGGTCGATACCAGACGAGTCAGTTTTGGTACGACGAATGACTGACTAAGTCAAATAACACAAAGGTACATAATAAACAAACAAGTAACAACAATTATGATGGCGTTGAATGAGTCAACTTACACTCCGAAATATACAAAAAACATCTTCAACATAACAGATAAAACTGATTAAATTGAAATATGTATGTTCCTAACATTAAGGAATCACTATGCATGTCACTTGACAACCGATATTTGGCCCATAAACCAAACACTATAAATAAAGCCCTCTATAAAGAAGTGAGGTACGTTTTACGTTATGCTAGAATACACTTAAACCATAATACTGACTTGAGCATCGGAGTGCAATTCGCAGGTATCCCCGACCGATCGAGCATCAACATTGAAGGAAGGAGACTTGAAGAAATTTGGAAATCACCGACACGTCAGCAATTGTACATCCTGCTATCTGGTCTCCTCAACCTATACAAGTACATGTATCTTTCACCAGATAACATTCATCTATTCATATAGGCGAGTGAGAACACTATTCACGTTAGGCCTAAATTAGTACAACTTTTTAGGATAATTTCGTTTTAGTATGACAATACAAACTTATTAGGATGTATTAATTAGTTTTTAATTATTATTTACTTATTTGTCTTTTTTGGAATCCAAAATGGTCTCAATCCAAGTATGATCTCAATCAACCATCTCAACCATGTATAATACACTAGTCCCCCAAGTTCAACAAGTTTGGTCTTAAGAGATTAAGTCTTTTGAAAGTTATTTTTTTTCCTTTTTCTTGTTCGGGCACCAATGATCTTCTCGATCATTGCATATTCGAGACATTCTTAGTTCTCATATATCTGAGATGTTCTTGGTCACACCCACTAGCCGCTCAGGCTTGAGGTTGGAGGCTGAAGAATCCTATAAAATAATTAGGGTTTGAGTTTGTCTCGCTTCGTGATCCATGTTCAGTTCAATCTTAACCGTAATTATGATAAAATATAACGATTAAAAGGTTAGGTGCGCGTTGTTTGGTTGGTGTGCTTCATTGTGTACACACAGAGGTGGGTCCTTAAGAATAGGACTACCTATGATATTTATGAATCAAAGTAGTGGCTATGTGCAAATGATTTTGATATATGCGAGGTTAGTTATGTTTTCCTCCTTGAGTATCTCAAAGTCTTCAGGTGGGTAGTCCTCAGGGGATTGTGGTCAACCAGTGGGTGTTGTCAAAAAGAGCTCGCCCTCTAGCGTAGGGGAGTACAAGTAGATGAATCGAGTAGGCCTAGGAACCTAGCAGATGAACAAGCCAAGAGTGATCTCCCACCCCAGTTTCATTGACAATGTATATCATGGTCGAGAGGGTAACTCCTCAAATTTTTTCTACATGTATAATTGCATGTTCTCGAATGCCCATATCTAACTACCCTTCAATGAGTTTGTCATGGGTTTTCTACACACCTTAAACGTAGCTTCAACTTGACTACATTTGAACTCATGAACCTCACTATAAGCCTTCCTACTGATATGTGAGATGTTCGGTTTACGTCTTTTCCCCATGGGCCTAGTGAGTGCTAAAAGAAGATATCAGAAAACAAGGTGCCTTATCTCAAAAGAGAAGAAGAAGCTCTTTGACTCAGAGTTGAAGAGCTTATCGACTTAGACAAAGGATCTCAAGCAACACTTAATTGAGATTACCTTAGCTCATAATGAGGTCATTTCACAAAAAGGCAAGGTCGAAGAAAAGCTCACGTCTCTCCAAGAATATGCACTCGGGATGCACGCTTAAGGGTTCAATCAAGATGTTTGAGGTGTAGGCACCTTTTGCGAGTCGACATTATGTCGATATTTATATCCTCTTCTAGAATCCAACTCATGTTTGCATTTAGCGAGGTGTAATGAGAGAACCTGGGCACTCGATTATCCTTGGGTTTATTTTATGGTTAAGGTTGACTTGGCCTCTCTTTCTTCTTGACCTTCTCGGGTCCGCTCTTGACTCAAACTTGACTCTAAAATTTGTGGAGCTTTTCAAGTTGCATGAACTTTGCAACTCTCTTTCTTAGCTCATCCAAATCCACAAATAGCTTTTTACATGGATTATCTGTGAACGACTTGGTCTTAATGTTGTCACCATGTGATGGAGGGCAACTTTCGGTTGAAGTTTTGGATATTCAAAGCTACCTTTCTTAACCTCTCCATGAATAGTCTTAAGGACTCGTCTAATATTAACAAGTGTGATTGATGTCATGTGATGTCTTTAGCTTGTTGCATACTTTGTTTCAAATTTTTCCACCAAGTTCTCGAAGTTGTCGATAGAGAATGGTGGAAAATGAGTAAACCAACTTAATCTCGCTCCTTTTAGGGATGTTTGAAAAACATGACAGATCATTGCATAGTTCAAGATGTAGAGGCCCATTTAAGTCACGTAAAAATCAACATGCTTGTTGGGTCGGTCGTCCCATCATATCGGTTAATACTTAATCCCTTTAAGTTGGGAGGGAGTTAGACACTCATTATTGTGTCAACAAAAGGGTGTCACCAAGTACTCCTAGTTTTAGTGAGGTATTTGCTGACGTGTGAAGTTAAGACTTTTCTTCCATGGGTTAACGTTATTGAGGGAGCTCAAGGTCTCAGTGATGTCATAATGTTTTTAGTCATTGGTTCTTGAAATTCCTCTTCATGAGGATGGGATGGGATGTGTTACTTCCAATTTCCTTTTGATTTCTTCGCTCTCTCTCCTAAGGGCATGAATCTCTTATGCACTCCTTTGTTTCATTTGGTCATCTCCTTCCGGAGGTCCATAAGCAAGGCCATGTATTCGGTCTCAGTTCTCCGGTCGTTAGTCATATTTCTTGTAGATATCATTGAACATTTTTGTATCACGCCTTCTCGAACTCACGGTGAGCGCCAATTGTTCTTTTGTGGACCAAGAAGGTCTCTTATGCTTTACCTTGTTAGTCTTAAACTTTTGTGTGTTGGTCACTTTTTGAGTCATCATTTGGTAGTTGGACCAATAAATGTTATAAGAAAATGTATCTTTTATTACGTGACATTCACCTATTTATATACTGTTCATATTAAACATAAATTATTATGACTTTTTAAGTTAATCTCGTTACATTCTAATAGTATGGATTGATTAGAGTGTATTAATTACTGACTTATTTATCGTTTTAAGAATCTAAAATAATCTCAATTCGGATATGAGGACATGGTTAACCATATATATAGTATACAATACACTTATATTTGTATTTTTCTAAATATTTATTGAATATTTTAAAACAATCAAACCAAGAAAAACACGATTTTATCAATTATTATTTTGAATGGATTGGCCAAACCTAATTCATATAAAGCCCTAAAGGACACAAAATTTTGCATTGGTGAAGCACCACTTTTAGGGCGTGTTTGCTTTTATGAATGTGACTTTATTTGAAGAGAAAAACATAACCGAGACATGTAAAGAAGGCATTGTGTTGCAGCATGTCCATCCGTGCCCTCCAAACACTATAATGCTTCCTCATTTGAAACCACCCAAATTTCATGGTGTCTGCTCATTTGAAACAACTTTTAAAATAAAAATATGTTTTTTAAAAATATAACTTAAATACATAATCATTCTTAAATTATGTATTTAATATTAAAAAATAAAAGTAGAAAATATATATCAGTG
>Ga0123341_1003960_pt1 | contig 12872 bp, 8 predicted proteins | sample Turbeapinknodule_FD_89959 | JGI IMG/M metagenome (GOLD analysis project Ga0123341, IMG submission 89959) | Root nodule microbial communities of legume samples collected from Mexico - Turtle bean Mexico pink nodule | ecosystem: Host-associated > Plants > Roots > Nodule | place: Mexico: Nepantla... | reverse complement strand
TTATAAAACTATATAATATTATACAAAACTAAAGTTTTTTAAGTTTTATTTTACTATAATATTCATATTTTTTAATCATATATTGATTAAATATAAGTAGTGAGAAAATTCGTTTTATAAGATTAAGTTAGATTTTTATAATATTTTTTTTAATATCTTTTTTTCCAATTTTTTTATTTTAACTTTGGTATTAATTTTATAATTATAAATTAAAACAGAATTTTGATAAAAATAAACCTATTCTTCATGTAGAATTTTTTTAAGACCCATAAAAAGTTGGTCTCTAAATATGTTTAAAATTTATTTTATTTGCAAGGAATATAATATTGATAGGCATATTGGCTAAAAAAATGTCTATCAACCTAAGAATGTGTAGTAGTCTTGCACATTTTTTATATTATTATTTTTATTATTATGTATAAGATATTATATGTATTAATATAACTCCATTTATAAGATATAATATATTTTTAAAAATATTTAATTCTAACTTTTTTAATAAACTAATGAGTAGTCTAACTTATTTTCATTGTAAATTTTTTGGATTGGATTTAATTTTCTTTTAACTTTATTCTTTCGATACTCTTGAGACCTAACCCTCACCTTATTTGGTGAATATATCCATAAACGATTGGTATTTTTTCTTTCACTTCCAAATTTTTGACTCACTTTCGTAAGTTTGACATTTCTCATTTTGTTTTCTATAATTAAAAGACAACTTTTTAATAAAAGTTTTTAATTATATAATATATGAAGAGATTTTTTTTAACATGAGAAAAATAGATATAACTATTATAATACAAGTTCTATAGGTTTTCATATAAATTTGGAGTTTTTCAAAATATTTCTATTATAAGATTATGTCTCATAGGAATACAAATATTTATAATATAAGGTTTAAAACATCCTAAAGTCTTTCAAGACCTTCTACTCCTGTGTGATCATATGTTCATGTACGTACAATCATCGCAGTTCAAACACAACAAGAAAAACACAAAAGTAAGCTAGTGAAAATAAATGTTTATAATATACACAATTAAATCAAAAGAGAAAATCAAATTACATGATCATTTTCTCAATTATTCAATATTCTTCAAATCCCAACAATAAAACAATCACATAGATCTTACATCGATCTACACATCCAAGATATTTAACAAACAACACTTTCTGAAATACCCGTATAATGTAAGTTCTACCATAGACTAATACCTAATCCAAAGATTACCAATGAATCTAACAGAAAGGAGGGAAACTCGAAAATCTTAGTTACCACATAAACATCAATACTTAATACATAAACAAACACCAATCCATACATTATTCCAAATGTATGAATTCAATTCTACACCATTTTCATTATACAATATCATTCTAAACGCATCTACAATATTCAAAATCCTATTTAACATAAAAAATACTTAAATATTAAACCATCAAATTCTAATATTTCTACAAGTTTAAATAATATATAAACAAACAACACAATATATAAATTCACAACATCCCTACAAGAGAAATTGAATATTAAGACCAGGTTCCCTCCACATCCAGATCTTCTAGCCTAGGGTACTACTTAAATATAAAGTTAACTTCCCTTATCTGAAATTCCATTGATGAAAATTCTCCCTTAAATAGGGAAATCACTCTAAAATTTAGGAACCTATAACAAATTATCCAAATATTACCAAACTTTAGTATATGATAAAACAAGTTGAGAGGAACAATTTTCTCAACTGGTCTCACTAATATTAATGACTAAATCATATAGAAAAACAGAAAATAAATGAACTTTAGAGTAAAAATGAACTTACTATGTTTGAAAATCTGACCAGATATAAATGTATCATTTCTGACTCCTCAGCTACTACAAGGTGTGATCAGATTTTGAAATAAATGACATGAGAGAGAAAATAAAAGAAAAGAAAGGAAGAGAGAGAGAGAAAAAAATAGAGAGAGAAAGTGAATTGAGAGAAAAAGAAAAAGAAAATGAATGTCGGGGGGCACTGTTTCCTTTTGTTCTCTACTGCTGTTACAATTTTCCCTTTTAAATTGCACCATCTAAAAATAGTTAGATTATACAATCTAAAATTAAAAATAATTTTTAAATTATGTAATCTGTAAACTTTAATTTTAATAAGTAAAAAAATGATTTTTAAATTATGTAATATAAAAGTTAAAAATATTTTTTATATTGAATAATATTTTTTATATTTAATCGTTCAAATGACACTTTTAACTTATGGATTGAACAATTAGAAAAAGATAAAATAAGAATTTATATATTGATGACAGTAAAGGATGAAAATATGAAATTGAGGAAAAATGAACGGTTGAATGAATTTTGATTTTGGTGCGGTTTGAAGAATCAATGGCTGTAGTTTGAGGTTCGAAGCTTTTAGTACAAATCATGGTCCCCAGTTGCAGCAGCAATGACTGCCACCCTTCTCTCGTCCACACACTCAAAAAAGCATACAACCCCACTTGCGTGGCCTTATCACTCCGACATGTGCTCCATATTCATAGGTTGTGGTTGTCAGTGAAACCATGCCATACCATAATACCACAACGCTCTTTGTTGTTCTTTCTGTGTTCCCTACGTTGTTACACGCGTTGGTTTCTCACTTTCCTTTTCTCCTCACAAACTTACTTGTTTCTCTCTCCAACAACACCCCATTTCCTTCTATAGCATGTCTCTAAGTTTAACCATCAAGCTACACTTGGCTTCATCTTCTTCTTCCCACCTTACCCTCAACACCCACCACCACCATGCAAAAAAGGTAACGACTTTCAAAACTTGCTCCCACAACACCAAGATTCGTCCCAAGCCCATTTATAGCACCAACCCTTTGATCGTCCCCGCGTGTAGAGTTAGGTCAAGAGTTCAGTGTGGTGCCATGATCAAGAGTTCTTTGATAGAGCCTGATGGAGGGGCATTGGTGGATCTTGTGGTGCCTGAGAGTGAGAGGGGTGCTAAGATCATTGAGGCCGAGACGCTGCCCAAGGTGCAGCTCACAAGGATTGATCTTGAGTGGGTGCATGTGGTGGCGGAAGGGTGGGCTAGTCCCTTGAGAGGGTTCATGAGGGAGGAGGAGTATCTTCAGAGTTTGCATTTCAATTCCCTTAGGGTCAAGGATGGTTCTTTGGTGAACATGTCTCTTCCCATTGTGTTGGCCATTGACGATGAGACCAAAGGGAGAATTGGGTCCTCTTCGCATGTGGGGTTGCTGGGGCCTGATGGAGATTGTGTTGCAATTCTTCGAAGGTTAGTCAGTCCGATGGCATTTTTTGTTTCTGGTTGGTGTTTAATTTCTTGTTGATCCTTCCATTGTGGTGTTTTGTATGAATTTTGGAGGGATAGTTTAATGATTAAAATTGTGAAAGGAACAAATACTAGGAGTACGGTATCTCCATTTGAATCCCTAATGAGAAATTACCATTGCAGAGGGGGTTGGTTGAAGAAAAAATTTTAAACCCCAAGAAAGGGGATTGGTCAGCTTGTTACTGTTACCGTATAGTTTTAAAGGACTCATGTTTGGTTTCTGCTGCCAGAAATATGCGCTGGTAGATGATTTGTGAACATTAATGTAACTGGCTATTGTAAAACTGAACGGTAAGCTTCATAGAAGGATGAGTGAAAGACTCAGTTAATTGGAACACTTCACAGAAATTATATATTGAACCATCTTGGTCAAATTACAAAATTCTTTTCCTCAAGTGTTAATATGTATGCCCCTTGATTTGAGATGCCAAACTTGTTGAGCGAGGATGGGAATTGTTTCCATCCTGATGCTCTAGTGCAGATGGCAACAAACTGCAACTGGCATTGTGTTGTGGAGATATGTCCTCTGTTTGAACTTGTTCACAAACAGTGTGGCAGTCCATTTCACTATGTCTGGGGTGTTCGTGAAAGAATTGGATGATATGTGGAATGGGAACTGTTTTTTAAAAAGGGCCATGTCCAAAAGTATCAGTAGCAGTCATGTGATCTGAAGCATCAGTACCTAGAGTCCATTCTTTAGTGACATGGATTTGAGTTTTGAAGGGTCTAGCTGCTGACATGAAAGGTCTTAGCTTCTGGTTCAAATTTCTGAAAGGCAAGACAGTCTTGCTGAGCCTCCTCTCTTGCTACGAAGTTATGAACTTTGCTCAGATTTGGGAGTGGCTCAGTTCAAATTTGAGATGGCACAGAACATCACTCGAAGCATAGTTAATTCCCATTTTTGGGAACTCCTTGGTTGCAGGAATGACCAAAAATGTCACCAGTTCTTCTCACAAAGTCTTCATCTTTATAAAAATATGTTGTCACAGACTCACAGTCCCTTGTTAAAAATCAACCTGAGATCTGCACTCATTTTTTCTAACTGTCTGTGTAGGCAAAACTATCATGAAAACCTTTTGACACAATCTTATCCTTTGAGCATGTAAAAAACCAAAGAGGTGCTGGGATTATCTGAAGAATTTCCGGAACAAGGTGAATAGGAATGAAAGGAAGTTAGGTTTGGAGGGTTTTGTGAAGCTTGAATCACCCCTAGGATTTAGATTGTGCTTTGAGCTGTGGAGCTAAGATAAATAATTTTGAGTATATGCAGAACAAGCATTCTACTTGGTGTTGATACTTGTGTATTTGGATTGTATGAGACTGACTATGCAGCTAAATTGGAGACCTTAAATAACTGAGTGAAAGACTTAATAAAAATTGCTAAGAAGAAATGTTGACCTATCTTAACTTCTTATATTTTCATACATCTCACATTTTAATACTTGGATGATTAAAGTTATTCTCTTCAGTTTCAGTCTCCTGTATTGTTTTAACTGTAAACCATAAAGTAATTTTGTGATTTTATTTTGGAAATAAGATGGTTGAAGTACATTAGCTATGTAAGTAAATTTCTGTCATGGTGTCTCTAAGCTATCATTAACCATTAAGCTCCTATACAGTTTTGAAATCTACAAGCATAACAAGGAAGAGAGAATAGCTAGAACCTGGGGAACAACTGCTCCTGGATTACCATATGTCGAGGAGGTGATTACTCGAGCTGGAAATTGGCTTATTGGAGGAGATTTGGAAGTGCTGAAACCTATCAAATATAATGATGGTCTTGATAACTACAGGCTCTCTCCCAAACAACTCCGAGATGAATTTGACAAGCGTGAAGCGGATGCAGTTTTTGCCTTTCAGTTAAGGAACCCTGTGCACAATGGTCATGCCTTGTTAATGAATGATACTCGCAAGCGCCTACTGGAAATGGGCTACAAAAATCCAATTTTACTGCTTCATCCTCTTGGAGGATTCACAAAGGCTGATGATGTTCCCTTGGATGTCAGGATGGAGCAACATAGCAAGGTAATTCCCAACTTCCCATTGCTCTTCTAAAAAATTAGAGTAACCGTAATGTTAGTGTGAATGTGAATGTTCTGTATCAATGGATGCTCAGAACTGATTGAACTGTTGTTCATTTTCAAAAATCTACCCATTTTGTAATTGCAGTCCATGGAATTTTATTCTATCAAGTCTTTTTGTGTTTATCTTAGGTCCTGGAAGATGGAGTTCTTGATCCTGAGACTACCATAGTTGCCATATTTCCATCACCTATGCATTATGCTGGTCCAACTGAAGTACAGTGGCATGCCAAGGCACGCATAAATGCAGGTGCAAACTTCTATATTGTTGGTCGTGATCCAGCAGGTATGGGCCACCCAACTGAGAAAAGGGATTTGTACGACCCTGATCATGGAAAGAAGGTGCTTAGCATGGCTCCTGGTTTGGAGAAGCTTAACATTTTGCCATTCAGGGTAAGAAGTATTAATTTTACATATGGTTATAGCTACTTAATCCAGTGAGAGATAACTTCTTTCAATGCTATCTTCTGCACAATGCTTTACTTAATATTTTGTACTTAGTTTCTTTCAAGCTGATACTCCATTAAATCAATTAATCAACTACTTAGTCAAACATACAATGACTTATTTTTGGGATGGGAAATAACATTATTTTGTTTATTTAAGTTTAATATGCTACCTGAAGTTATGCTGCTGAATTGTTTGTTTCCTTCTGTGACTGTTTGGACCATACATATATGTCTGATAATAGCCGTTTTCTTGCATGTCATTTTTAAATTACAGGTTGCAGCTTATGACACCAAGGTTAATAAGATGGCATTTTTTGACCCAACCCGTGCTAAAGATTTCCTCTTTATATCCGGAACCAAGGTATTTGATTCCCTGTCCTTCAATCAGATGCTTCAGGTTCCACAACCTTAACTTTGATATTTGTCAACAATACTCCTAAGTTACATACTAGGATACAATGTCAGGATCCTGGTTCCTGCTTCTTACTTGAATTGAATCTGGTTGCAACTTAAACGAAGTAAATTCTATGTATGCAAAGTGGGTTGATTGAACTTGGACCAATTAATGAAAGGCATGCTATACAACATTTGGATTTTACTAAAAATCTGTTTCTTAATTGTCAAGTTTGTACATGAATACGTGGAATTCAAGTTTGTTAATCTTCAAGTTTAAATTTTAATCCCTCAAAATGCTGTTAAATTCAGTTTTAGTCCAATAAACATTTACCACAACTTTAGTCTATATTTTAACATAAACACATCATTTTAGTCCTTGATGAAGAACTAAAACCATGTCACTTTTGGTAAATGTAAGGACCAAAACCGAATTTTGAGACACTATCAGAAACCAAAATATATTTTACTCGTTATAACATGTAAATTGCAAGATATTAAGATGCTGGTTCTGTCAATGGGATTAAGTGTCTTTTATAGTCCAACATCACATGTATCATCAAGTTTGGTTTCTGAAATCCTTTGACAATGGAACAACTGTTCTTTACAAGTTTTCATGGTTTTTTGATGATTTACGTTGTAGATGCGGGCTTTTGCGAAAAGCGGGGAGAATCCACCGGAAGGTTTCATGTGCCCAAGTGGGTGGAATGTTCTTGTCAAGTACTATGAAAGTTTGCAGGCAGAAGAGCCATCTGAGCAGCCTGTGCTATCTACCTAGACATAACTAGGAGTAGAAGTTTAGCATCAGTTGATTCCAAAGGGAGAGTGTTATTAAAAACACAGTTCTGGGAGTGCCAATTTTTATGCCTGGTCTTCCAGCTTCATGATCTAGATTTAATCAATGCGCAAGCATATTTGGATTTTTTGTACTATATTGAATCATCCTTTTCTTTTGAAGTTACTATGACTGAGGAATTTGTTGTGGTGCATCATTGCAGATGTAGTCCTCTGTCTGTAGACTCCTGTAAGACCAGTTCAATAAGGGTTAGGGAAATTCAGCACATCCTTGGTGCTTATGGCCATTATGGGATCAAGATTTTTAAAAATGGTTTCAAGGATTTTGGAGTTTGTGATCATCATGATCTTAATTGTGACTGCATTATCTATTTTGTCTACAATTTTTCACAATATTAAGTATTCAGATCACAATTTTTTGACTGAGTTAGAATTTGCAGATATTTGCACTTATTTCTATATTATATATAATTTTTGGTTAACAGTGAGATTTCGAATATTTTTATTTTATTTTCATTTTGTGATTATTGAAAACAATGTCTAGAATTAATAAAACTGTTTAAATAAAAAAAAAAACTTAAAAAGAATTTACATGTACTTTGTCTGACATTCATACTTGCATTGAGTGGGGGTGTTTCTTCTTACACCCTATCAAAGTTCTTCAACCCCCATCAAATAGGTAAAATGACTAAAATATTTTGGCTAATCGATCTTATTCTGAAAAGTTATTTTTAGAACATATTATAGAAAAGTTATTACGGAAAATACATTTTGAAATGATTATACACATTATGAAAATCTTATTATAAAAATTCTTTCTAGAAAATGCTTTCCGAGATTCCACTTATTTAAATTCTGGAAAAGAGTGTTTGGAAAGATTCTGAAAAAGCTAATCCGAAAGTCACTTAAAAAAAAGGATAAAGTCGTCTTTTCGGATATTGATGAGGTGCAGCAAGAACTTTGATGGGGACAGGAAGAAACACCTTTGAGTGGGTCTTTTCTGTGACAGTGCTATGTCATTCCCCTCCTCCAAGTAAAATTGAAAGACAAATTCTCCCTCTTCATGTCTTCTCCATGCATCTTCATTAATTTGTGAAAAGTTAGTTTTAACTTTTTTAAAAGTTTTAAATAATCTTAAATAAATGATATTCTCACTTTTTTAAATAACATCAATTGCACTCTCATACTCCCTTTTCGTCACAACATTTTAATTCTTCTCCAGCGGTAGTGTTTGAGAGAACATTCTCATTCTTCTCCAGTCGCAATGGTTGAGAGAGTAATTCCATCATCTGAGCGTGTGTGAAAGGGTTGACGAGAAGATTCATTATATTTGACATTTCCCAGTGTGAAAACAATTATAATTAACATGTTAGGTTCTTAACAGGGCATTAGTGATTTTTTTTCTTCGTAAATGATACATGATCACCTAAGTATTCATATGTTGATCATTAAGGCTTAAAGAGCTTTGGAACAATCTAAAGTCTTCGAGTCAAAAAATAATTTTTTTATAGAGTTGAATTAATGCAATATTCATATTCAAGTTAGTAAGATGCGAAAAGGACTTTCAAGTAAGCTTAAGTTGTTTAACAACCATAAACAATCTCTCAACGACTATATTCTTCAGCATCTACACAAAGTCAACTTTCAAGTAGGAGGACAGAGAGATCTTCGTGCATAGAGCATAAACTCTACCAAATCTCTAGATCCATTTTTTTTTCAAAAAGATTAGTGTGAGTGTTCATGTAGCAAACTAGGAGAGAGTGCTTAAGTCTTTTACACATAAAAAATACGTAATCCCTCCCTAGTATGAAAAACTCATGATTTGATGATCATACCCTCATTCAAACTTTATATCTTATCTAGGAATAACTTTTTGGAAAAGAATACTCGTTAAGTTAGAAGTGACTTGCATAAAAGTACTTGGTGAAGTTAGGAGTGACTTGTACAAGAATACTTAGTTAAGTTAGGAGTGTTTTGTGAAAAAATATACTTAAATGAGGTTAACTAAAAGTGGTTGGAGGCTGAAACAATACTCAAGGGTTAGCCAGGAGTGGTTACGAGTCTAAACAATACTCAAGGGTTAGCCAAGAGTGGCTTCGACCACAAACAATACTTAAGGATTAACCACAAGTGGTTACAAAGCTAAAGAATACTCGAACTGTACTTTGCAACATTAGTTTGTTTAGTGGAACTCAATCTGTTGTGTTATTTTCTCTCTTCCTTATCTCAATTACATTCAATGTTATTATCACTTGTACTAACTTGGGAAGGAGAATGATAGTGAAAATACATGTTTAACATATTTCAGTTAAGCTAAAAAGTTGCGTTAGTTGTACTTCATGACAAGCAAAATCCTTTGTATTATCATTTGTTGAAAAAAAACTATCGTCTGAATATTTATCATCAGACAATATTGGTAAAAAGTTTTAAAAATGAATTAAAACATAATTCAACCTTCCCTTATGTTTTTCCTGAAAACTTTGTATTTAAGCACCAAAAGTAAAGCTCAATCCTTTGAGCTTAATGTTCTTCCATGGCTCCTAGCTACTTAGGTATGACTTGCCTTTCTTCTCGAAGAGCGTCTTATATCATTACTTGGACGATGTCAAGCACAACATGTTATTGAGAGATGGGTACGACATGGAGGACGTCTGAACTTAAAGTCTTAGGTTATTGGACCTTTAGAGCAATACTAAACCTTTATTATTCTATAACAAATTTTACATGTTGATTAATAGTCTCCTTAGCTTCCTTCCTTATAACTTCTTCTTCACCAAGCGTCTAACCTTAGAATGCCACTCCAACAAAAAAAAGCCTCATTGTTGTATACGTAAGATGTTGAGGTATGTTGTGTGTATCTCATCAACTTCTCTCTCCAAGCTACTACAACTTCTTCATCGTTAAGGGTTTTAACAAACTTGTGCTTCATGAAAAACATAACTCCAATCTCTAGGCAAAGGTGTAGGTGAATGTTTGGACTCTCTAGGGAGCTGGCAGTGTGGTTGCTTTCAAGTTTCTAAAATTTAGCGTTGGCAGCCTTGGAAAAACAGTTTATAGGAACACCTCATAGATTGTATGTCTAGTTACCCTCATGGAGAAAGAGACGACTATGGTTTGGTCCTTCACAAACTACTGGAAAAGATATTTCCTATACCTTAAAAAATGTCCCTCTAAGGCATGTAGAACCTCGGTGTAAAAGGTGGAAGAGTAACCACCTTTTAAAGCATTAGCCATATCTTGATAGAATCATCAAAGATCTTCCTTAATGAGCCTAAATGCATGCAGTTGGGTGGGGATGGATGGAGAATTTTAAAAAAAATGGTGTAATTTGCTAATGAAAATACCAAAATGGGCAAATGCAAAAAAAAATAAAAAATTACCAAAATGGGCAATTTGTCTTCAAAGTTGTATATCATGAGTATGAAACACCTAAATTTGAATTGAAGTTGCTAATCCTATATACAAATTTAATTAAACCCACTAATCTGCCAATTAATTTTTTTAATGAACGTCGCATCTGGGATGACAACTTCAGTTCAAATAAAATATAAAGAATTCGTACTTCGGGTTTCAGGTTGGCGACTTCAATGTATTTTATTTGAACTGAAGTTGTTATCCCAATTCCCAATTTCAGTTGAAATATTCTTTTCCCTTCAAAATAATAGTTAATATTTTTTAAAATAAAATATGTATATAATAATTTAAAAATTATTTAAATTTACATGAATTGAATAACAATGTTGTGAATGATTTTTTTGCATAGAGTAAGTGAGCAAAATTGTCCATAACATTTTTTATATCAAAATATTTTAATATGCAATTTTTATGTTTGTTCTATACATAAAAGAAGTTAATAACAAATAGTATTTACGATGTTGAAATGTATAAAACCTTCACATTATTTATTGAATTTTATGTTTTAAAAACTGATCAATAAATACATAGATATTATTTTTATATTTTATATAATTTAGATATATAAAAAAAATACTTTTTTTTGCGGTCTTATGAATATGTTTATATTATATTTTTACATATGACTTTAGGGTTGATAGAGAGTGAAATTGAATTCAAATTCTTAAATTTACGTATAAAAGGAATTTATGTATATCATTAACAATATATTTTGAATTTAATTTTCTGAATTCTATCTTTTAGAAATTCATGGCATCTCATCGCTTTCCCGCGGAGATGTTCCTATTCCAATTCCAAGAGAAACATGTTACTAAGGATCTATGGGAAGGTAGTGAAAGACTCCTGAGACCCAAATGACATGCAATTTGGATACTAAAGCATGAGGAGATACTTACCATCTAGTCAAATACTTAATTGATCATGTTGGTTTTAGACATCTGTTAAAATGTAAGAACATTGACATCAACCACCTACTGCTTACAACATTAATGGAAAGGTGGAAGATGTGGATTTCCACAGAATAGTCCAAGTGACCCATTAAACCTTGATCAACTTCACAGAGAGGATATGAGAGGACATACTGATCGACATTGGCCAAAGTATCATGTTGCATGGATAACTATGTGGAATGACCATCATAACTGTCTAAAAGAAATCAGTTTAACGAAAATGACCATTTGCATGACAATACAACATAAATGCAATGGTACATTTATCATTCTTCATTGACTCATAAAAAATTAACACATATGATCAAAACAATATGATATGTCATAGGAGACTACACAACCTCACCATCAACATCATGTCAGATCTTATTCTCATGTTGAATTGTTTCAATAACAATCTTTTCGTCCACTAGGTGTCACTACAAGAAATATTGATATTAGCCTCCCCAAAAAACCCACACAAAGACTAAAAGGGAGACACTAAATGATAATTGGAGTGAGTTTAGTGTCCCTTTTAGTCTGTGTGGGTTTTTTTAGGAGACTAACATCAATATTTCTTGTAGTGTGTTCACCCGGCTCAGTTGTTCGTATATATGGATCAACCCCACATGTCATTCCAATTGTCATTCCATCAACCACCTTTTAACTACTCAATATTTCCATCTCAACGACAATTTCTTGTTGGTCCATCAAATTCCTTTGCAACCTCTACCATGAGCCCTCATCTGCTTACAATCAAATATCGTTCATGCATTGGTATCGACCAACAATGCTTTCATAGGTGTCCGGAAATCAGAATGAGGATAATGAAGTCGAAGACACTAACAATGACATTCCACCTCGGTCTCCTCCTACCATTCCATTCGAACAACAATCATAAGGACAACCACAAAGAAGACCACCTTCTGGCACAACTTCTCATAGATGACAAATTTTCCTACATTTGTATTTTCTAATTAATGTATAAATTGTATTTATTTATCGCTTTATAAATATTATTTAAATGTTATCCTTTTATTTTAATTGTATCAACGAACATAATTTAAATATTTTAGAAACAACAAAAATATTTTTAACTTTAACAATATTTAAAAAATACTAAATATTTTTAATTTGTGACACAATCTATTTTTAATCCAATTTATTTAAAATAAATCATATATATTTTTAATATATCAAAACTTGATTTAGGGTAAGTTTTTTTTTTTTTGTCCAACAAATTTTTAGTTTTAAATCTTCGACTTTCACTACAAGACAATCATTAAACAGAAACTAATTTTAGAGACAAAAATAATTAGTTACTATATTGACTAAATATAATACCATTTTTATAAACTAAAACAACTATTTGTATCTAAAGTAATTTCTATTATTAATAAAAATTTATAAAGTAGTTTCTAAATTGGTATCTCAACATTAGCTACCAAGGTTTTAGTTACTAACTACTCTATATTCTAAATTAGTCTTT
>Ga0123341_1003959_pt1 | contig 12873 bp, 5 predicted proteins | sample Turbeapinknodule_FD_89959 | JGI IMG/M metagenome (GOLD analysis project Ga0123341, IMG submission 89959) | Root nodule microbial communities of legume samples collected from Mexico - Turtle bean Mexico pink nodule | ecosystem: Host-associated > Plants > Roots > Nodule | place: Mexico: Nepantla... | reverse complement strand
TCATTAATCATTACGTGTCATTAAAATAAACAAATTTAAGAGATAAAAATGATACTTTGAAGTCCACTATGATAACATCTTTTTTTTAAATGAAATTTTATGTTATGATTAAGTTTATTTCAAACATATCTTTATTGTAATTAAATATTAATAAACTGATTTACAAAGTTATTTAAATATTTTTTTTCAAATTGATATTAAAACCTTATATTTTATTAAAAGTCTTTTAAATCTCAAAATAATTGTCTTATTGAAACCTTAATTTTACTTCCTATAATATTTCGTAAAATTTTTTAATGTGCTTTTAAACAAATGAAAATGGGATTTAACTGACATTTTTCCTTTTTTAGTAGATGCGATTACCTCGGGTCGGATTAAACTTGTGTTGACTCATGAGACAGACACTATTAGTTTATTGGTGTAGTTTAAATTGTAAAAAAAAAACTTTATTAGTACCTGAATGGATAATGGCACTTAGGTAATACATGTCTATACATAATTCGTTGACATTGACGTGTCAGTAGCTTTCTAGTTTCTTAAAGTTCTTTATCTCGTTACACGTGTTCCATTGGAAGTATTTGCGATTACACTCCGATATTTTAAGTCAATGCTCGTATTTTTTGTGTGTTCTCTTAAAATATGTGAAACGTCCATTTTTTTTCTCCAGAAGTTTCATTTATTGGTTGACTTAGACCCTTACATGTGTGGATTGTATAAACGGTTCATCAGGACGTGTGTAGTGGTTTCCCTAATCCATGGGGTGTATCTTTTAGTTTATTGTTATCGTGAGATACCTACTCGAGTATTTCGGAAAGTGCCTACTCATCTAAGTTTAGTTGTAACTACTTTCTTATTATTTATTATGTTGTAATAGTTATTTAACTAGTTCTTCGCTTGGGTTCAACCTTTACAAAACTGTTTTTAATTCTATATATAATGATAACTTTTTCTTCAAATTTTAAAATATATGTAGATTTAATCTTTTTTATGCAAAGAAAAAGATAAACTCTTTAAAAAAAATTAAAACCAAATTTACTAGCATTCAAGTATACGAATTTTTATTACGTTTAACTGATAATATAGTAATTAATCATATTTTAAAAAACTTTGGTGCCAAACAGACTTTAGAAAATAATTTCAATATTGAAATTAATTTTAAAAAAAAAGATTAGAGTAGAATAATGATACATTAATTACTATTACCAGTAATGAAAAGATTAAAAGTACGTTTAGGTCTTCACAATTTCAATTAAGAAATTAGATAATTTAATTTCATCTATGGAATAAGACACTTTCATTGAAAATTGGCGAAGGCGAATAGGTTCCAATTTTCCATTTTGATTTTGATGGTGGTGGTGGAGATGATAACCCACTCCAAATTCGTGGATCAGCTCCGAGATTACCATGTTCGTTACAAGCGCAACCACTCTGCTCTTACTTTCTTCTCGCCCAAGCCCCATGTCCAAACTCGGTTAACCCTTTTTTTCTTTTCTTCTCTTTTAACTTCATCAATTACATTTTATGCCGTTCTTTAGCTTCATATCTATGTGTTGAGTTGCTCCCGGTGTACGCAAGCACAATTGCATGCTCTTCTGTCACTTGTCAATTTCAGTTGACTATGATACAAGATAATTGTTATTAGAACTGCTTTACTTTGTCTTGTTGGTATTTAGATGACACTGCAGTATTTGTTGCAAAACTTGAAAAAAAATTTAAAAAAAAAGAGTTTGAATTGGGTACCGTGTATTTCGGATTTTGGAATTCCCTTTTGCTTAGATATATTGAACGATATATAACATTGATGGGTGAACACCGATTCATAGTTTAGTTTGATCAATTTCAGTACTCGTCTTGGTATGAAATTGATAGGTTGGATGAGATTCTTTTGGAATGCTAGGTCTTCCTCTCCGGTCTCCAGTTTGGATATGATGTGTGTAAAGAACTTGCAGCATGGTGTAGAGTGGCGATGTAGCCTCTGTATAATAATTGTGTAATGTCAACGATAGCAAGCCCTGTGACTGACGGTTCTAGAAAATTTGGGCAGTGGAGAGGCAAGATAATTTGTTTTACTTTAGATGAAAAAAATATAGTTTCATGAAAATTGACACTGGCAAAGTTAAAAACTATGAGGCATACATGAAAACTTAACTCTGTAGTAGCATTAAAAATGGCAGAGTACGGATATTATAGATGTGATATTGATGCTCCTGTCTCCCTCTTTCATTAAATACTGTAATATTTTCGTTTTTTCTTGAATGCTAACTGTTCGATATGAAATTTTATGAATCCTCTAGAGTCCAAAATTGATACGCATATCAGATATTGATACGCATGTTACACCTTAATATCTATGGAATAAGACTTATGATGACTTCTTTGTGTATTTTATAGTAAATATTATGTAATCGTGTTGAGCATTGGCTTCTTTTGAATATGACTAGTGATCTTTTATGACAGTTTGACAGGGTTGGGGAAGAGTATGTATTTTTTTGTGGTATGTTCATTAGGCAAGGAATATACTTTGGGATGAGCAGCAGAATACATGTAATTATGGATTTTGTTTTGATAAGGAGTTTTTTTCAGTTTTGATAATCTTTCACTGGTATGGTATAACTATGTATTATAATGAATTTATGGGAAGTGTTTTTTCAAACTTCATGTTAATATATCTAAGTTGTATCATATTTTGGGCTTTCAAGAATATCTCGTATTCTTGCGTCTGTCCTGCATTGTATGGTTGTGCCCATGCTTTATTAAGTATCTCGGTGTTGGTCTTGACACGGTATTAGAGTTTCTATGACTAAATAGTTAAGATTTTGATCATTTCCATTCTCTTTAAAAAAAAGTTGAATTTGATCGCAACATATAAACATAAATCACAAATTAAATTCCTTCCTGTCTTAGTTAGGGTGCATTACTTTTACAGCTACATAGACAACTTTATCAGGTGAAGATTTTGATATTATCGATGTAAACAGTGCTGGAGCCAGAAATCTTGCCTATTGGATAAATAGATAGGATGGATCTGAAAATGAGTTATGGATGTTTGATATAATTACCCTAATGAAGTGCATAATTCAATGTTCTGCAGAAGAGAGATTATGTCATAAGTGCTTGATTCAGTAAGCTTATTTTCATAGGCCTAGTTGAAGCTTATTGAAACAAGTTGACTTGTAAAAATGTCAAAAAGTCACTTAACAAGTTTAACCAAACACCTTCAATTCTCATATCACAAGTCATTTTCTATAGCCAAATAGATTTTGCAATACCTCTTCTAAGTTCCAAATGCTCCTGTATTGTGGATAATAATGCATTAAAGCGGTCATGGGTCAAATTAATTTAGATGCTACTATTAGGTATCCGCTGCATTTATGCTAGTTGTCTTACGTAATCTTAGGATGTAAAATGTATTCCTCGATTAATATCTTGGTCATACAATATTTTTATTCATTTGTCTTTGGTTTGATTTGTTGATGATATTACAATATTATAATCCTTACTATGATGTGTTTAAAGATAGACATGAAATACAAAGAAATCTGAATAGTATTTTTGACCTGTGTTTACATTAATACTTGTAGACTATATCTGATCTAGTCAAGGGAATAGAGAGTGAATAAAAGTTATACAAATAAACTGAGGTAGTAGCCTAATGAACTAGTGGATCTTTTGTAAGAGAGATCCAAAGACCTAATGAGCACAAAACAAAACAGTAAGAGCCAAAAAATAATAAATCTGTCAGCAAACAAGAAAAGCAGTGTAGAAGAGGCGTGTAACATGAGATGAATAATATGAAGAAATAATCATGAATTTATAGTAAAACACCATATATTAGGAAGCAAAGTAGTGATGGGATAGGTCATGGAGGATGTCACCACCCTGATACCATGTTCAAACAAAGACTTGAAAGAAAGCAATGCATCTGAATTGCATTTTTGACTTGTGTTTACATCTGGATTTCACTTGCAGTATTGTGACTTTGAGTTTCATTATACGAGATCTTGTTTTTCCTTTTGAAACGCACCATTACTTTTAAAAAAAAAAAAAAAATCCTCCCCCAACCACCCTTTTTTATTTCCTATATCACTTGATCCCTCTCGCTCTACCCCTCTGTCTCTCTTTTTTTTCTTCTCTTTCTTTCTCTTTTTCACAGGAAACCCTCCCGCCTCCCTTATTCATCTTCTTTCTCCCCCCATCCCATTTGCATATCTTCTTACTCTCATTCTCCTCGCTCCCTCCTTCCATTGTTTCAAATCTCACAAACTTCTTGCTCTCATCATTTGATTTAAATGGAACAATTACCCATTCATTAAAAAATCCCCAGTTGGAGCTCTTTGAGGTAAGGTATTCGGAAATGTGCCTTTGATGCTGTGAAAGCAATTTTAATTTTGAACAAGTCAATTATTAAAGTGATAAGAATGGTATCTTGTTTAGTTGTTAGTGGATTAGTTCGTTTCAGATATCATAGAGCAAGATTTTTATTAAGTTATATTAAGTATTTAAATGCAAGCTAGATTCAGTAAAGTTGTACGCTTTTGCAATTCAGAATAGTTTATATTGTTTCCTTGCTCAGTTGTTTTTTCTTCTATCCTTAAACAAAACCCAACAAGTGGTATCAAAGATCTCTTCTTGAGGGGCCTATGAAAAATGGATGGTGAATCAAATTTTTCATAAGTTGCACCTCTAGTCTTTGATGGAGCAAACTATGATCTCTAGGCTGTAAAAATGGAGGCTTATCTAGAGACTTTGAACTTTTGGGAAGCTGTTGGTGAAGATTATGAAGTACTTCCGCTGCCAAAGAATCCCACCATGGCTCAAATAAAATATCATGAGAATACCGAAAAACATAGGCAAAATAATTCTATTTGCTGGTGTTTCAAGAACCATCTTCACTATCTGAAGGAATTTGGGATTATCTGAAGGAAGAGTATGCAAGAGATGAAAAGATTTGAGACATGCAAGTGCTGAACTTGATGAGTGAATTTGAGGTCCAAAGGATGGAACAATGTAAAACAATTAAAGAGTACTCATAGATTATTGGGCATTGCTAACAAGGTAAGGTTACTTGGCACTAGCTTTTCTTATTCTGAAAAATTCTTGTAATAGTGTCAGACAGATGAGGCATCTACAACCACTTTGGAGAACACCAAGGATCTGTCCAAAATCACTTTGGCAAACATGGTACATGCCTTGCAGGCCCTAGAAGAACAAAGGCTTATGGACAAAATCATGGTATTGAAAGTTCTCTACTAGCCAAGAGCCAAAGAGGTAGAACATGGAAAAAGAAAAACTAGAAGGAGAATCCTTAAGCCAACAGTGAGAACAGTGCAAATAATTACAGGAAAGGAAAGGATGAATAGATGAGTTACCCACTTTGTCAGCTGTTAGAATAGGCATAGATTAGGCTTTACTAAAAAGGTATTTTGAGTTGTACCTATCTATACCTAGGGTCCTAAATGTGCTTTTACTTTTTTTTCTATTATGTTCTCTCTCATTGCATGTCAGATTACTCTACAGATTTTATATATCCATGTGAGAACCTAAGAGAGTCTTTAACAAGCTCTCTAAAATATATTTTCTCTCTTTATATTTAATTCCAAGTTCAACATTGTGACAAAATGGGTCACCCTCCATTTATATATTGGAGAAAACTTGGTGATAAGTGCAGTAAGCGAATCATTTGGGGTACGAAGTTATTATCTGTAGAAAAGATAATTAGCCACATGGTGAAGAGGCAAAGGCTGCTAAACTAATTAACCAAATGGTGGAGGCAAAGGTTGCTAATCAACAGTAAGTGGATTACTTGTTTTCCGCCACATGTTTCTCCAACAATGAATCAAGTCAAAATTGGCTTATTGACCGTGGTTGTACTAACCACATGACAAAAGGATCTATTCAAGGAACTAAGCATTTCAATCACATCAACTTTCGAGTTGGACATGAAAATTACATTGTTGTGGAAGGAAAAGGAGCAATAGCAATCTCAACCTACTGAGGTACGAAGTTAATTTCTTATGTGTTAAATGTTCCTGGTAAAATTTGTTGAGTGTTTGAAAACTAGTTGAAAAGGGTTATCACATGTTAAAAAAAAATCTTGCACAATTAAAGATATCTATGACAAAGATGCTTTCTAAGTTAAAAAGAAGGGGAAAAGCTTTGCTTTAAATCCATTTGAGGAGTACTAAATTTCTTTTTCAATAGAAAATGATATAAGAAAAAGAAGAAGAATTGAAAATCCGCTTTAGAGAAAGTTGGAAAGGTTGAGTAGGGTGAGAAGTGTCTAAAAACTTTGAATTTAGAGTTCAAGGCTATTGGAACAAAGATAAAGATAAGAACAAGAAGAAGAACAATAACAAGAAGAATGGGAAATCTGCTTTAGAGAAAGTTGAAAAGGTTTAGTAGGACAAGAAGTGTCTAAAAACTTTGATTTTAGAGTTGAAGGCTATATGAAACAAAGATAAGAAGAACAAGAACCAAGAGCCAGGAACCAGAACAAGAACAAGAACAAGAACCAAGAACAAGAAGAAGAATAAGAATGAAGAACCAGAAGAATGGAAAATTTGCTCTAGATAAAGTTGAAAAGGTTGAGTAGGGTGAAGTATCTAAAAACTTTGAATTTATAGTTGGAGTTTATTGGAACAAAGATAAGAAGTTCTTATCAAAACATGTTTTCAATAAGGATTGACATCAAAGAGTTGATTGAGAAGTTAAAAGTTTAAAATGCGAAGGTCCAATTATATCATGGGGAAGCAATGGTATCTCACGAGAAGACTAATCTAAAGTAGAAGATCATATTGTTGATGTCTTCGCCAACTCATTCTATATCAGCAAGTTAAATTTTTGCAGAAGAAACCAAGAGTTTGCAGCTTCCGAGGCAAGGAGGAATGTTGGAAACGTGGCATATAAGCTGTCAAAGTAGTTTTTATTTTTGAATAAGTCAATTAGTAATTTGATTAGCATGTTATCTTGCTTCTAGATGTTAGTGGATTAGTTAGTTGATTTTATTATTCAGTTATCAGCAACAACTCATGGAATCATGAAGTCAATCATGGTAATATTTACTTATTATTTTTCGGTACCGGGTAGTACAAAAGCCCTCCAAGCTTGGAACCCAATTTTAGGGTAGTCGGGCTTTGTTCCGAACTTATTCCTATTTTAAGTCGAGTTTTGGAACAACTCGTCGTGTTTTCACGACTTTGTCTTTAGGTCAAGCTTTGCGACCATTCCTTTAGTCCAAGCTTAGGATCATGTAATTAAAACCCCAATTAATAATGATATGCAATCCCCATATTAATATGGGAGGTTTCAATAGTAATGATGAGTTGTGTTGGTCTTGAGGCATTATATCAGTTAAACGACTGAGTTTCGCCGCTACGCGTGCCACGTAGGATTGAAAGGACACATTGCCTCGAACAACACAATGTTTCAAAGTTACCTTTTGCGAGCCTTAAAATCCCAATGTCCAATGCTTCCAAATATTTCTAAAAGCTCAAGTTGCTCACTTTTTGTACTCTTTTTGTGTTTTTTGGCCCTTGTTGACTATTTCTTAAGTATTTTGAGCATTTCTTCTCAGGTTTTTTTCTTCCCTCTAAGTCTTCTTCATTTTCCTTTTCCCACTCTGATTCTTCCAATGGAAATGGTCATCTGTATGTAGGGAGGTTATCCCTATTGGAGAAGATTCCAAAAGTCGCACTTGCTTTCCCCAAGGGCTTTGTGGAGAAGGTAAATTCCCCCTTGGGTACCATTGCGATATCGGGTACGTCAGTGTCCGAGATGTCAAGGGGATGTAAGGTCATCGTCGTGTCTTCAAGGAAGTGAAAGGCCTCTTCACAATGTCCTATTAAGCCAGAGGCTTCCAGGTTAATCTTGGCCAAGAGGAAAAGAAATGATAGGTTTCTTCCTATTTCCAATCCAAAGTACTCATGGGTGCTTGATTATGTCACCTCATATGCCTCTGAGTTTACTTCAAGAGACAAAGTTAAGGAGTTTGTTGCTACTTTCAACATTTGTCCAGAGGTTATGGCCGAATTCATAGGGGCTAAGCCGTGTAGCAAGGCTGACTATGTTTTTATCAAATCGTCTCGCAATAGTGATGATTTCACTTTAGTATATAAATATTTCTTTAAGGAGTTTGATATATTGTTTCCCTTGTCACATTTTGAGTGTCAAATACTCACTGTCATGGTTAATCTAAAGGGGGTTTAATCCCCACTACTTCAAGTGGGTATTATTTAATATTTTTTGGTACTGTATAGTACATAAGATTTATTTATCTAGTTCGATTTGATTTACCAGGGTTCTTGTTAATTAATGGTAAATATGTATTTAAACTTTTCATTGTGGGTGGTATGATATGTAGTCTATTAGGGGTTTAGTACTTATAGTTCCTATAATAGCCGTTTGTCTTAAGAAGTGAACTTTAAGTATAACTCAACATTACAAAACTAGCTTATAAGGTGAACTTTGCAAGGTTTGCACCCACTTATATACTGTGAATATACCTTATTTCTAGTTAATATCTCCAATACACTCCTCTCACGCGAAGACTGTCAACTCTTGCGTGGGACTAGAAATTTATGGGTCAATAGCGGGTGGCACGATAGGTGCAACAAACTCTTGCTAGGATATGTTCTAAATGATCTAATACCATCTTAAGAAGTGAATTTTAAGTGTAACCAAACCTTAAAAACCAACTTGTAAGATGAGGTTTGCACCAATTTATACACTGCAAATTGACCTTATTTCTAGTCGATATCTCCAATAGTTTGTTGCAACAAAAGAGATAATGCAACCAATGAGTTGGATACTCTTAGTCCTTGTAAGTGCCGTTTATTACAAAAGAGAGAGAATGCAGGCTACCAGCTTACTGCCTGTAGTCCTATAAATACCGTTTGCCGTAACAAGGAGATAGAGTAGCCCATTTGTACAATATGAGGTGACAGTTCATGGAAAGTTTTATTATTATTATTACTGATTACGATGTTAATTACTTTTCTAATGAGTTTTCAGTTGCATTTCTGTTTTCTATTATACTCCTTACCTTATTTAAAATAAAACTTGTGCTATGTTTGTTTTCTCCTTCATGTCCACTTTGTTGATTATGCTCTCACTAAGTCACTGTGATTTACTCCATTTTTTCTTTTTTTCCCTCCAAATTCACTAGTGGTTTAATGCCAGGTTCCATAGGATTGGCCATGAGTTTGTCCATTATCTTGATAACCCTCCATTGCATGTGATCGATTTGAATGGTCACCCAAATATATTGCAGCTTTTAGTATACGGATAGTGAATAGAAAGAAAGTCTTTATTTTGAGATGTAGATGATCCTACTATTAAGTGTGTTAATGATGTAATCATGATGTTTTGAGAGACTATAATAATCAGTATGTTTGAACTATGATTCCTAGATGAATTATTTATGTGTATATCTTTATCTCCAAGGCTTAAAGTGGTGATATGTGTGTGTGTATACAGTTGCATGGTTTCACAGTTAACTCAGTATATATAGATTGTCCTCTTTTTCGAAGGGAGACTATCTCCGATTTTTGGTATTCCTCTTGTTTCTTTATTTTTCTCTTTTGATGTTGTGTTACTTGAAGGCTGCCCAGACTAAGGGAACCATGGTTCTGTGTGGGTCACAGTCCAGAGGTCGTGACACTTTTCAACAAGGCTCGGTCTATAAACCTTAATACAAAAGAAATCAATCATAAACTAATATATTTAAGATGCATTCTAGCAGTCAAACTTGGAGTTTGGGTCTAGGTCCTGGTATCCTTTTATATCAGATCTATTACCTTCTAAAATGCATATAAAAATCATGCACCTGATTCATGCATCTATACTTGACATTTCTCTTGCCTTGTTGCAGGGGTGATGTTGCTCAGGCGATTGGTTTTGCTTTACTGTTCTCCGTGCTTGTTGTCTCATCCCTCACGACCCTTTATTTGAGGCACTTTTGGCTTTTTGGGGTTGTCATATGCTTCAATATATTTCTTCCTGCCCGGCTAAGAATGACTAGGCAAACATTGGCAAGGAACAGGGAAAGAAGACTGCCATTGTCCATATGAGAATTCATTCCTGTGGTATTTCAATCGTACGCTGGTAGGCAAGGCCTTATTTCTTGGCGTATAATTAATTTGGTCTTTTGGTGAATACTCTTGGTGCTCCAAGTATTCCTCTAGGATATATACTGCAACTTGTTCCTGTCACTGGTAGAGACGGATCACAACCTCTGTGCACAGACCAAGTGAATTTGTGGTACACTCGTTTCACAAGTTATGCACATAAAACTGACCCCGCCAAGAGGCACAACAATTTTCTTGTTTTGTTTCTCAATTGGCTTGTAGATTTTCATCAAGGAATTCCTGACAGGATTATCTGCGGTGTTTTTATATACATTGTCTGTAGCTTTGACTGTGTAGAGTTGTATAACTTGCAAATGTAAATGGTTATAGTTGAAGAAATATAAGAAAATTTCTCTCTGGAAATTGCAGGCTAGCTGTCCATGAAAAATGTATGTGTCCAGTCCTTGTCTTAGGCTTTAAATATTTTTATTTCCTCTGTAATATTGTAAGACTGGATAGACTTTTTAGCATGCTTACTCAAAAAATCTTCCTGGAAATTTAAGGGTTCTCCTCTTCTTTTCATCGGATGGTGATTCACAGTAGTCGAAATGAATTTACAGTTACGGTAGATACCTTCTATCCTAATCATTAAGTAATGACAAATTTTAGTTTTCATTCCTTCAAATTTTTATTAGTTTTGATCCATACAAGTTTACAGTAATACCTATCACTACTTACTGATGAGGTAACATGCATCTATACATGTAAAAGTTATATCTCAACTCTAAGTTGTCCTTGATGTTACATATTTAGATGATTGTTACGTCATTACAAAATAACAGTACAGATCATTTTTAAAGATCGTAATTAATCATTTTCTAAAAGATAAATGGAAGTTTTATGTTTATAGAGCTCAAAAATGTATTTATCTTTTAGATATTATAAAGAACTACCTGGTAGTGGGAAGGATGACATGTGACTAATAATTGTTTTTTTCTTTTTTACTTTATAAAAGGTTAGAAGGGTGATTGTATGTTGGAACAGAAAGCATAATTATATCATCTTTAGTCAGACTCTGATCGTCATATTGCAAATTTTACGTCTCCTATGTTTGTTTCTGACAGAAATATAGGTTGAACTGATTAAGCAGACGTAGGGAAATCCAAAAGAATTGCATCTTTGGTTGACCATATTTTTTTATATATAGTTAGTGAGTGGCTAAGTGCTGTCATGGTCCCCCACGTTTCCATCTTGTGGCACCTTTAGGCATTGCTCTAGGTATCGAATATCATGAGCAAGAGAGGAATGAAAAAAAGTTGGGAAAATATAATGAATCACAAATATGTGGTTTCATTAGGTGGCTCACATCACAGGTGACATTATTGATCTAAAATAATGAGTGTGGCCCTCCATCAGATCTTCCTAATGTGTTTAGGGGCTTCTTTTGGATAATAGTTGAGTATGAACGATGCTCCACAATTATTGCTGCAACAACAACAACACTGTGTTTCGTTTCTTTCCCCTTTCATAAATCATAACCCAACTAGCTCTTCTATTCAGTGTTAATATTAACTAGATTAAATAGGATTATGAAACCCAAATGCATATATACCAGAAAGAATTATTCAATCAGTTATAATAATTTATAGCTAATTCATCTGATGCCCATTGCATGTGTTGTTTCCTTTCAAAAATCTTCACTGATCCAACCTTATAAAATAATCTTAGGATTTTCAGGTGATGATGTGCTGAGAAGCTGCTGCAATGGAGTTAACACATGTTTTGAAAATTCAGAAAGCTGAGAAAAATATTATTGTTTATTTTATTTTTTTTAAATAAAGTAAACTAAACTGTTTAAAGCTAGAAGTGGGTTTGCTCTGGAAGCAGGTTATATCTTTTATGACTGAAGCATGACATATTGGTGAGAATATTTAGTTTGAGTGCATGCATTTATTTTCAACTTGTTTATTATGCAAAAAAGGCTTTCAATTTAGTCTTGAGAATGTGTAATCATAGTTCATGAATTGACAACATTTATTTATATTACTTGATTTTCTAAGATAACGGTGGGAAACATGCAGTTACCTGAGTCCGTTAGTACTAAAATTGGATGGGACATGCCACTTTAGATAACTTGTTAGTTATATGTTTTTATAATAACGATTAAGCAAATCAAAATTAAAATAAATTGAAGATGTGTAATTATATAATTTACTGTCAGTATTTGCTTATGTTTTTGAAAAACATATTATCGTTAAATTATTTTTTAGAATTAAAACAGTACAACTTATAATCATATATGGATGATGAATGTTCTTACACAAAACTTACACAAAATTAAATTCTAAACCCTAAACCTAAACTTAAACAGAGTTGAATACTTTGTCGGAATTCTCCATCAAAATTTAAATTAATTTTGGTTCATTAATTATTTAACTAATGAATTAAATGCATTGCTACTAATCTCTATTGAACTTCATCTTCACTTCAGAATAGGTCCATTGATTAATTTTTTTTATACTCAAAATTTATTTTGTGATTTTTTCTTTAATTACTAATTTATATTTGATTATTATACTAAGAAAAGGCGTAAAATTATTTATTGCTTTAAGAGGTTTTTCTAGAAGCTTTCGACCTCTCAGCATACCAGTTCAACTAAAATTATAATTAATTAACTATAGTCACATAATCATTTAGAAAAAATATCACTCTAAAAAAGTCATCAAATAAAAAATAATTTTAGAAATCAAAATAATTAATTACTATTTTGACTAAATTAGAAACTATTTTATAAATTAAAAAAAAAACT
>Ga0123341_1003955_pt1 | contig 12878 bp, 6 predicted proteins | sample Turbeapinknodule_FD_89959 | JGI IMG/M metagenome (GOLD analysis project Ga0123341, IMG submission 89959) | Root nodule microbial communities of legume samples collected from Mexico - Turtle bean Mexico pink nodule | ecosystem: Host-associated > Plants > Roots > Nodule | place: Mexico: Nepantla... | reverse complement strand
ATGTTAAAAAAATCTTCTAACAAAATTTATGCTATTTTGCTAAAGTTTTAAAATAAACTTTTAAAATTTAACGAAGGTAAAACCTCCATTATTTTGTTAAAGTTTTAAATTAACCTTTGAAACTTAACAAAGTTTAAAATTAAATTCAATTAATTAAATCAATTTCTAAAATTATATTAATCTTCACTAAATAACTTCCGTTAATTTATTTTTCTTATAGTAAACCAATTATATAACTTTTTAATTATATTTCTTTGTTCGCTGTAAAAGAAATATGTGACTCCTTTTATTGTGGCTTGTAAGCTAGATAGTATAAATTGAGTTCTTTTTACGAAACTAGAATAATTTTATAGTTTAATTATAAAAAATAATAAAAATTTAATAAAATAAGTAAATTATACTTTATATAATTAAATTTCAACCTTCATGTGACATAAATTTAGTATTAGTTAAAATATAATTACCTTCAAATCGTGTTAAGATAATAAGTCCCTCATGACAGATCCATTTTAATACTTTTAATTTTTTTTAACTATTTTATAATTAATCTACAAAATTATTTTTTTTTAATAAAAAAAACAATGGATTTGAGTTGTGACCTATGTAGGACAGACATTGACATGAACTTAAATAACACGGACACAAATACGGAGAGATACGTATAATATTTAAAATGTAGGATACGAGGACACAAATCTATATATTATATAATTATGAATTATATAAATTGATAATAAAGATTTATGTAAACAATTATGTTTCAAACTTTTGTTGAAGCATAAAAATGTTTTTCATGGCTTATTCAAAGTGATTTGTTTCTTATTGTTATAATCACAATTAAAATTTATACAATAAGTTCGAGTTTTTATAAAATTAATATATTTTTTCTTTTTAAAATTGTGTTACAACCGTACTAGAATTGTTAGATACACAACAAATATTTTTTGAATTGAACACTTCATCGATACGTGTCATACAAGTATCGTACGAGTGTTGATGTCCAATACGTATATCCAACACGAACACATTATTTAAAAGAAGTGTTACGATCCAATTCCAAAATAGATGAAAACCAAAGTTTAACTAACAATGCGCGTTGATCGTATAAAACAACGAATGTGCTCCAAAATGTTTGGCATGAAAACGTAGACCTCAATTTTCTTCTTTAGCCTTTCTTTGGATTCTACACTGAAAATAAGGGAATAAAACCAAATTTAGGATGAGTTTTTTACTTTATATATTTTCATCTAAAAATAAAAAGAAATAACCATCCGATTCCTACTAGGTGAAAATAGGATTGGACAAATTAAAATCAATCTTTATAAAAATAAATTTAATATCAAATAATCATATTTAAGAGACAAAGTTTTAACCAATGAATAACAATGAATAATAACAAAATTTGCATAAGATTTTTTTAGGTATATTTTAACCAAAAACATATCTAGGAGAAAAAAAAGATGATTTTTTTTTCTTAAGTTAAAATTAATTAATGTACAAGTTAAATTTATCTTTTAAATAAATTAATTTATGCATAAGTTAATTTTGACTTATAAAAAAAATATTTTGTATCTATTTGGATAAATTTCTTAATAAAAACTTATAAGATAGATTTCCATCTAGTATGTTCCTAGAATTCATTATTAATATGTATAGTTTACCTATGTATCGTTTTTGTTAACATATGAGTTTTGATCTATTCCTCCATATTTTTGTATTTTTTAATAATACTTTTTTTCATGTGATGACAGATAATTGTTGTTACTTCTTCGTTCCTTACTTCAAGTCTTCACCTTTAATAGTTGGTGCTCAGTCGGGGTTGATCTGAAAAGGGTACTCCGACGATCAAGTAAGTACTCTATGTTAAAAGTGTATAGTGAAAACTGATAAAATCATACTTTACACCATTGTAGAAGGTTTATTGATAGTGTTTAATCATGAGTCTTTGTTGTAATGGACCGAATTTATCAAATACCAGAGTTGACTGATTTCTAGGAACATTCCCCAATTTATAGAAAGGTATATTTGGAGAATATCTTTAATAAATCAATATTTTTACTAGATAAGGGTTAGCTGATTTCTCAGGGTGTCACTCAGATTCAAATGATCATGATTTGTATGAGTTTCTGTAATTGTGTTTACTGCCATTTATTGAACGCCTTAACCAATACATTTTAAAATTGAACAAATCCTACATGTAATTTAGTGAAATTTAATATAATTAAAATTGTATATACCAAATACCACTTGCCTAATTTTAGACTAATTTTTTTACCTATTTATAAAATATGAAATGAAGTCACAACATTTGTGAAAAAAAGAACGTATTATTAAATCACGTATGTTTTTGGTGGAAAAAGTTGGCTAGAAAACAAATTTTTGATGTCTTCCATGAAATGGCTTGTGAAATGTGGCATCCGTGAATGGGGCACCCCAGAAAACACGATTAAGCAAAAGAAAATAAAAGAGGGCCTTGAATTTGGGGAATAGAATGTTGATGAGGGGTGGACCCCTACAAGCTTCATGCAAACCCAAAGTCCAATTTAGATGCGCAAGTGATGCCTCCTTTTGTTGCATAATTATTGTGTCAGCAAATATTCACAATTCCTTTCTTCCCTAATGCAATCTCCTACAAGATTAATCATTACTTACTTTATATCAAATATTTATATCATTTTGTAAAATTCATTCAATTTTAAGTTTTTCATCATGCTTCTCAGTGACTTTTTATTTTTAAAAAAACTATATATTGAGTACCTAATATTTTTTTTAATTTAATATCCATCATTTGATTTTGTTGTTAATTGATATGATGCAATAATTATTTTATATTGTTATTGTTTATATATTTTAATATGAAAAAACAAAAAACAACAAATATAATTAAATCTTATGTCTCTTTATAAATTTATGTATTTTTAAATAAGTTCTCACTAATTTTTTGTTTTGATATCTAACATTTTTTAAAATTTTTGTATTGAGTGCCTATGGTTTGGTTTGATTTTGTCATCAAATAAAATAACATCACCCTTTGATTTCGTAATTTAAAATATAATATATCAGAATTTAGACAATAGTAAAAATAAATCTCTATAACTTAATTATTTTTATAAGAAATTAAAATAAAAAAATTAAACAACACAATATCGTTGATAAAGATAATTAAATTTCCAAAATTTATCTTTTTATTCTTTTAGTATGTAATGTTAAGTTTTTGATAGGAAAATCAAACACGATGTAGAAATTGAATTAAAAATATAAAAAAATAAAATTATTTTAAATAGAGACTCACTTGAAAATAAAAATATTTAAATTTAGGAGATATTTAAGACTTAATTATATTTTTATTTATTTTTTATGTGAATATAATAACAACTATATTACTTAGTTGACCGACAAAATAAAATGGCAAAATTCAAACTCAAAACAATATAAAAGTTTTAATAATTAAAAAAAAAAACTGAAATAAAAATACTCACACAAATAAGTTAAAATTTAATTAAGCCTCACTTTTATTCTTAGATCCTCTTTTAGGATTATTGTTGACAAGTATGCAATATTGTGAATTATGATAACTACACATATAGCTAAATAATGAGCATATGATAAGTTTAAATATAAAATCTAAGGGCATTACAAATCCCATACAATGGATGATAATAACATTATATTTTACCGTTTAATTGTTTTTTTTTTTCTGGCCATTGATTTATTTCGACTTTCAAGTGCCTCGCACTCTGTTGTCAAAAGCAAAATGATTATATCGTTTTTTGATTTTACCTTTCTTTTTATCTCACCCACTTCCAGATGCCACATCTTTTTCCACGATCTCGTGATTTAGAATCAAATTACACAAAATTAATGATTACCTCCATGGTAGGGCATTTGCTTTCATTGGAAAACAATTCCTCCACTCATTCTTGTTTAGAGAAAGTAATGACGCATTTTACTTTAGTGGTGACGAGGTTAAATATATATATATATATATATATATATATATATATATATAATTTTCTTTTAACTTTTACTTCTATCAAGTATTCTCGTATGTATATCTCATAGTATTGTATAAGAAGATTATAAGAAAAATAAGATCTCACACAATGTGGTAAAGTATGTTGTGTACTCGTGAAATACTGAGTTTGCTGCTATATGTATTGGCGCTTGATTGTCACCAAAAAGTTAAGCTGACAAGTTACATGACACCTTTAAGTTCATATCACAACCAAATCATCTCCAAACACGTATTGGCCATCGCGCGGTATTCTGCTTCCGCAGATGATTTTGTCTTTTTTTTTTATTTCCATGAGATAATAGAAGAAAAAAAAATGCAATATCCAAATACTGATCTCCGAGTTGTCTGACAACCAATCTGAGTCGCAATAAGCTGTGAATGTCAGATTATTCTCGGATGACAATAGCAATCTTTGTCCCGGTGATCCTTTGATGTACTTTAGGAATCAAATTGCGGCATCCCAATGAAGTTTATGTGGACCCTGTATATAATGACTTAGGGATTCGAACCGAAAATACTATGTCAGGCCGACTAACCGTGAGGTATATTAGTCGTGCCACAAGTCGCCTGTATTTGACTGGATCCTTTAATAACTCTCCATCAGTGAGTTTTAGGTATTGCTCCATTGGAAATTTGTCTGAACGAGCACCTATGAGTCACGTATCCTACAAAATATCAAGCGCACATATTTTCTTTGTGACATGTAAATACCAACTTTGGAACGAGAAAATTAAATCCCTAGAAAATATTTAGTCTCCAAGATCTTTAATGCGAAATTGTTGTAATAGACAGTCTTTAACAAGATGAATTTCTGTCAAATCATATCGTTCACATAAATCAAAAGGGAAATAAATGATGAGTTATTTTGTCTTGTTAATCACATGAGAAAATGATGTTGAAAACATGTCCGGGATGCCTTTTTGAGACCATAAAGGGATTTGTTGAGTTAACATACAATGTTCTCCCCTGTCGATGATGTACGGGTGGCAAGTCCATGTAAATAATTTCGTGCAATTTGCTATGTAAGAAAGCATTTTGCATATCTAACAGCAATGAAGGCTTCTTTCTTTACAAATTTACACATGACTTTGCTAGTTATTGCTTTATTCTTTCTATCTATAGCCATCTCAATACGGCGGGAATTCATCCTCGCCACCATTGTCCTTCATGGGTCAGGAAAATTGGCTTTTCAAACCCTAGTCAACATTCTGCTCCACATGAGTGGCGATTCTACTATTATACATGACTCTGCTGCATTTTCCTTGTTGTTCTACTATTATATAGTTGAGTCGACATACAATGTTCTTCCCTTGTCGATGATGCCGGGTGGCAAGTCCATGTAAATAATTTCGTTCAATTTGCCATGTAAGAAGGTATTTTGCACATCTAACTAGTGAGTAAACCAATTTATGGCTGCTACAATGGTAAGGATGTTAATTTCGCTGTTGGTGAAAAAGTTTCACAATAGTCGACACCTTCAATCTGAATGTATCTCTTTGCGACAAGGCGCGCCTTATATCTGTCGACCCTGCCATCTGAGTTGTACTTTATTTTATAGACCATTTGCATCCGATGGATTTCTCTTCGACGGGTAACGATGTCAAGGTCCACGTTTAATTTAGCTGCAAGACGGAAAGCTCTTCGTGCTTTTTGCCAATTTGGATCATGGATAGCTTGAGCATAAGTGTGAGGTTCTTTGGTAGCTGTAATGTTAGTAAGATATGCATTATGTGTAGAAGAAAAAGAAAATCTTGAATTAGAAAGAAAATGATGCATAAGATACCTGGTTCCATTCGGCCGGTCTTGGACAATGGTCGAATGATTGGCTTGGGATCCTATTACATAGTCTTGAAGCCAGGAAGATGGGGTTGATGTGCAACTGGATCGTCGAACAGGAAGGTAGGAAGGTCGGTTAGAGAAGGTAGGAAGGTCGAGTGAATGTTGGACAACAATGGGTAAGTCAATGTCAATAGCGGGCAAAATACCTTGTAATGGAGGTAAGGATTGCGACTAGGACTGTTAGCAGAAATGGGAAAACACTTTCATGAAAGATGACATATCGACTTGTAAAAAAGTGTCTGCATCTATATCAAACAATTTGTATCCTTTTTTATTGTGAGGATAACCAATGAAGATGCATTGTCAAACGCGCAGATCAAATTTTTGCTTAGGTGAAACAACAATTGCGTAACAAAGGCAACCAAAGGTGAGAAAGTGAAGGTGGGCGATTATATATCATCTCAAAAGGTGATTTATTTTTTAGTTAAGGTAATGACAAAATATATGTGGGACACATCCCTCCAAAATTCTAATAGTAAATGTGACTGAAATAGAAGGGCTCGTGTTGAGTTTAAAATGTGTTTATGTTTGTGTTCTATTACTCCATTTTGTTGAGAAGTGTAGACGTAAGTGCGTTGACATTCAATACTTTTTTTGAGAAAAAAATTACACATTGAAATAAATTTCAATCCGTTGTCAACGCGAATGATTTTAATATATGTCTGAAATTGGCAAAAGTAAAGAATGATTTTAAGAGAAAAAAAAAACGTTTTCCAAAATGAGTTGGGGTTTTATGAGGACCCCAAATGTCACAATGCAATAGATTAAATGGAGGATGAGATTTTATTGTGTTTAAAGGAAAAGGTAGCCTTGTATGTTTAGCTTTGGGACAAATATTACAATTATTATGAATGAGAATGAGATTTTAATGATAGGTAGTAATGAAAATGCAAGTTGTAGACACATAAGAGAAGGATGTCTGAGACGTTTGTGCCATAAATCAGGATCGGTCGAAATTTGAGATGCGTAGACTTGGTTTGGAAGAGAGAACCTGTAGTATAAGTCTGCATGTTGTTTACCGAGCCAATCATCCTCCCCATAGCATAGTATAAGTCTGCATGTTGTTTACCGAGCCAATCATCCTCCCCATAGCCAAGTCCTGCAAAACGCAATCATGGAGTAAAAACGCAATTTGGTGAGATTTAAATGAAAAGAAGGAATGCAAAGAACATCTTTTTGGGTGATATTGTCATTGAATTTAATTGTGCCATAAATGAGATGGGCGGAGTTGAGTCTGTGTGCAGATTAACATACATTTGGAATAAATGATGATGAAGTGTGTGTGAAAAATTGTGAATCAGATGCAATCATGATTGGTTGCTCTCATATCCAAAATCCATGGTTTCGTCATAGCAAAATTAATAGACGAGTTATGGGCAAACAAACCTGTAGCCGCGTTTATAAACGTGTCACTTTTTACTATTATTGTTGAGCTAGTAAACAACCTTTGCTAATTGTTGAATTTGCAAGCCTTGTACCAGTTTCCATCGGACTGGTTACTGATGTCTTTTTTGCCAGACATGATCTCTTATTTAGCGGATAAAAGTTAGAGCACCAAGATCAGTGCTCTGATACCATATAAGAAAATTGTATAAGAAGATGGTAAACAAAATGGAGATCTTTTTATTCACTTGCTAATAATGTAAAAATACACACCAATGATGGAATTATATTATTATTAAATTAATTGTATATAATTGCATATAATATCGTATAATAATGTACAATAATTGTATACTATACTTATTTATAATCTGATAATTATTATTTTTTTAATATTGTATAACATGATCATCATAAATATTTTTTTTATTGAATGGGCAAAATCAGATTTTTTCTAAATTTCAGGCACTAAAAAGTTAAACTTAATTTTTCGTGTATACTTTAAAAATCTTAAGACAAAAAAGCATGTAAAATTAAACTAAAACACACTTAATATCTATCTCTTATACTCAGTTTGATACATCAAAAAGAGAAAGGAAAACATGCATGGACTGGAAAAGATTGAAAAAAAAGTGTTATTTTCTCCATTGGTTTCTTTGAATCTAAGGATGGATTAAAAGAATGTATGGGACTTTAATGTTTAGTTTTATCACAAAATAAAATAAAAATATTACTTTATATATATATATATATATATTAAATGAAAAAAATATTATTATTATAATTTTTTTAATATAAATATTTATTGCAATTTTTGTCAGTTTATACACATATTTAAAAGTCTTTTCTTTAATTTATATTTCAATAAAATAACTTAAAGTTGTTTTTTTTCTAAACCAAACATAGTCTTTCACTCTCACTTTCACTTGAAGGATATGAATCGTTACTGCTTTTATGCTTTAATGGAAATGTATGTAAATATTGCACTGCTTTTGCTATCCATTTAAAAAAAATTTGTACTTTGCAAATCATTAATTTTGCTTTACACATATCAGTGAATATCATTGAGAAAATAAAAATATTAAAAGAATAAAAACGTATGAACTGACAGATATAATATTTGTGCTTTTTCTTCTTTTCTGTCACTGAGGCCTAATAGAAAGATGATCAAAACAAGCCCAACTCTTTGACTAGGATGGGCCACAGTGAAGCGAAGTCCAAATGGTCCAATCTAGAAAGATCAACTAGGCCTGAGCTAATTTAGCAATTTTCGCACATAAATTCATAGGTTTTGTTACGGGCCTTTTCTTCTTCCACCCCATGATTACTATCCGCATTTCCATATTAGAGTAAAAAGATTAAAATATCCCATCGCCACTGCCACTCCTGCTACTACAGCCATTGCCGCCGCTTCCAACTGTACCTTCGTTCTCCACTTTGAGAGGAAGAAGAAGAGAGAAAAAAAATGTTGGATATTTATCGAAAATCTTATTCTGAAAAGTATTTCATGTTTTGAAAAAATTACTCTAAGAATCTTGTTCGAGAAAAATCATTTTATATGTTTAAAAAATTTTATTCAAGAAATTTTGTTTTGAAAAGCTCCTTCCATGGATCTCATATGTTTCGAAAATCTTATTAAGAAAATCCTATTCTGAAATTCTGTATCAATTATTGCTTTGAAAAAGCCTTTTCCATAATATTTTCGGACAGATAATTTCGAAGTCATCATTATTAAAGCTAAAATGTGAATTTAAAAACTTGTAGGATGTAGTTAGTCATTATGGAGGTGTAGAAAGTAAACGAATTTGTTACTTTAGCAGTATAACTTTGTAGGGAAATTTTTCATTCACCTCCGTACCTTCATCCTACATCTCTGTAGAAGAAGCAAAATGACTTACCTTCTTCATCTTCTCCATGAGCATCTCTCTATCCCTTCTCAGCCGCAGCAACCAGGAGCTACCCATCTCCACAATAGCACTCACTTCCAGCACCACCGCTAAAGCACCTCCCACATCCCGTGCCACCGCCGCAACAATCCCTCATCTTCACCGTCTAACCATTGTCCAAGGAAAAAAAAAATTTAAAAATAGCAACACAATAAAACTATGGTGCACAACTCATAACTAAGGAAAGAAATGGAGAAGAAGCCACCACATTTAATCCAAAAAATAAATCCAATAGAATTACAGAATGAGAAGAAGAAAGAGTGAAAAAAAACACAATTTTCCCTTTGAGATATACTTTACATATAGCTTGTGTGTGTTGGGGATGCACTGGAAGAAAAATGAAGAGGCATAAAAATGTTGCATTTGAGAGATGATGAAAGAATATTAATGGTCTCACACGATCACATGGTGGGTCCCTCTAAACGAAGAACGGCACCTCCTTGGGGAAGTAGTGGTGGTAGTTGTGAGGGCCAAATGCAACAGTCTCCTCCGGCGTCCAAAGCATCGGAAATTGGCTTAATGACAAGAATGCCCTCACCGGTGGTGGCGCAACAAAAGGCGCCAAGAAAGCCCACAAGTGAGATGACGCCATAGACCTCCTGGTGGGGGCTCCATAAGACGCTGAACCCCAACGACACAATCTGCATTGGAAGAGCCACCAGCATTATCGACGCCAGCACGTAAATCCTCACCCTAAGGCCCTTGTTTATGACAAGAGATAAAACCCTCCAACACGAGAATAAGAGCCATGTGCAGTAGGTTACGCCAAACGCCGCGAAGACCACACTTGAAAGGAAAGGGTATGCGCAGAGCACAGTCTGGAACCCGTATCCGTCATTGAAAATGACGGAGGTTTCCACGGGGACACGGTTCTCCAACGGCGAGAAGAAAATGAGCAAGGCTTGGAGAATGGCGATGGGGAGACACGTGAGGAGCACGAACGTGATGGCCCAAGCATCGTTTGGGGTTTTCTTTTTAATGGAGGCATTGAGGAGGAACAAGAGGGTGACGAGGAAGGCCGGTTCGAAGAATCCCAGGGAAAGTACGACGTGGACTTTGCAGAGGCTGGCTTGTTGGGATATGGTGAAAGAGGGTAGAAAAGGGTAGAGGTACTTCCGGCGGAAAAAAGGTAAGCGGAGAAGTTCCGTGATGGACCATAAGAATATGAACAAGACAAGGAGGAAGCGCACGGTCCAAAGGGAGTTAAAGTTCTGTAAATGTGTTATGGATTTTGATTTAAAACGAAGGTGGAAGATGAAGCTTATGGATAACACCGAGAGGATTATCAGACCCGAGATGAATGTTACGGTCACGAGGTCGAAAACTGAGTTCAGGAGTGGCAGTGCATGAGTGAGCAACATGGATCGCTCTGTTTGTGTTTGATTTTCTTCTATGTGTTATATATGTTTGATTACATATATATACATATATATACCTATGTAAGTATCTATTTTTCCATGGTTTTTGGTTGATGTATATATATATATATATGTGTGTGTTTGGTGTGTTTGTGAATGTATATCACCCCACCAAATAATGTTGTTTCAGCTGGAAAGATGGTTGTGGGAGGAGATGATGATGGGGTTGCGGTGACGCTGGCTCTGGTGGCGGCGGCACGGGAGGAGGAGAGAGGGTGAGGTTAAGCATGGGAGTTTGGAGATGGATGGTTTAGAGTGGACAGGCATGTAGTATAGGCTGTAATTGTGGTGCTGGTGTTGGTTTTGGTTGGAAGGGAGATGGATGTATTAGTTTGGGTGTTGTTCTCTCTCTCTCCCCACTCTTCCCAACCTGGGGAGATGGAGGAACAACTAGAAAATAATTAGGTTTTCAATTTGGAGAAAGATTGCAGAGAGAGGAAGACCTAACTTTTTTTTCCTTTTTGGGTACAAGAGGAGAGGCTGGCTTTCTGCTGTAATCAAAAGGATCCTTTAATTTCGGTTTACATGCTTGGTTCTCATTTATCAACACCACCACCCTTACATACCTACTCTTTTTTTGGTTCTCTGCACAAAATATATCTATCTATATACACACACTTTTATACAATTTTACAACTTTATATATACTATCATAATATCATGCTCATTTTGGTTCTATATATTATTTTCATTGGCATTTTTTTCCCCTAATACAAACAATAGTTTGAAATTTTCAAAACTAATAAGTTGTAATTTAATACTACAATCAGCCTTTTCTATTTTATTTTATGTAAGAAAAGTTTTGCACCATCAATAATAATATTAATTTCGATGGTGCAAAATCAGTTAAGCATTTACTTGGTATCACATGACATATACCATGTTTTTTTAAGAAAGTAAAGTATGCATTATAAATTTTTTATGAGAAGTGTGTTTCTAAATATATCAACAAAATATTTACATACATTTACCAACCGGTTAAAACAAATCAGAACATTGTTATGTATAGATAATTTTATTAATCTTATTTAAGTCATCTATCATTATTTACATTGTTATACGGTTATAATATGGTTTGCAAGTAATTGTTTTCTTTTTATAAAATTGTAAAAATATTATTTTTTAACAAATACAATTATGTATGCATATACGTGTTTTTAACAATATTTTCTTGTACTCGAATACAATGCTTATAATTTTATAATCGTTGGGGTAAAAAAGGATGAAGTGTATAGTTGTTGATATTTACAAAATTCAAATGTCATGTTACAAATGAAACAATTAGGGAAAACAAAGAAGAAATCTTAAAATGTATTTATAAATGTTCATAGAGTTTGAAAACTTGCTTTGATTTTAATAAATCCCTCAAACTCAATTCACCTTTTTCTTATAAAAAAGAGAGAATAAATGATGAGAAATAAATTGTAATGAGCCTTTCAAACTCAATTCACCAAAACTTTTTGCAAAAGAAAAAGTAACAAAAGTAGTTGAAAATGTTCTAGACGGTAAAAATTAAACAAAACATATAGTTACTGACAACAAAGTTAAAAATATCAACCAAAAATATACAGTATAATATACAGTAAGACAAGAGACTTATCAAAATAAAATAAAATAATAAAATAAATTAAATTAAATTAAAGGAAACACTTTACAATGTTTAACCTTTATATAAAAATAATATTTAACATAACCTACTCTCCAATCCTACAATCCAAAAAATGGATAATCCAACTGGATACAAAAAGTTAACAAGATGGTTGTCAAAACTCTCTTTATGTTGCACCTTCCTTCATAAATGACGAAAAAAAGTAATTCAAGAAATGATTCATTTACACATTACGAGAAAACCTCCCAAATTAGAGAACCTAGAATGGGAAATACATCTGCATATTATATGAACTATATTAATAGCCTTCATAACGGGTCAAAAGCCAATCAACTTCCAATCATAGAGCATAATGTCCCTTTGCTTAGAATCGAGCCTCTTATACAACATTTTACCTGCATTAGAACAAACCCCTCTCCCAGCCAAAACTGAAGATATTACAAAATAGAACAAAGATAAACAAAAGGGAACAGAGATAAAAAAAAGAATAAACTGAAGACAAAGGATATGAGAATGAATATCTCTTCTTTCTTATTATTCAAATCAAACAAATGGTCTGAATATATACAAGTAGTACACTCATTCTAGGGTTTAACTAAAGAAGGAAATAATCAATAATTAAATACTAGAATCATAACACACAAAGATAAAATAAAGGTTATTCCCCT
>Ga0123341_1003954_pt1 | contig 12878 bp, 14 predicted proteins | sample Turbeapinknodule_FD_89959 | JGI IMG/M metagenome (GOLD analysis project Ga0123341, IMG submission 89959) | Root nodule microbial communities of legume samples collected from Mexico - Turtle bean Mexico pink nodule | ecosystem: Host-associated > Plants > Roots > Nodule | place: Mexico: Nepantla... | reverse complement strand
TTGATGGATAGTACGTACAAAACGAACAAGTATAGGATGCCTTTACTTGAGGTTGTTGGGATTACATCAACTGGTTTGACTTTTTCCGTTGCATTTTGTTTACTAGCAGCAGAAAAGGAAAAAAAAATTGTGGGCCCTTGATAGACTTAAAGGGTTGTTTTTTAGAGTTGATTCATACCCTAGGGTGGAGGTAAGTGATAGAGATATTGTCTTAATGAATGCACTGAGAATCGTGTTTCTTGAAGCTTATAATTTGATCTGTCGATTTCACATTGATAAAAATGTGGAAGAAAAATGTAAAATGTTGGTGCATGCAAGAGAGGCATGGGATCAAGTAATGGAAGTGTGGGGATTTGTTGTGGATTGTGATATTGTTGAGGCCTTTGAAGATCGTGTCAATGCTCTTCTAGTTGTCTGTTCTCCCTGGCCTATATTTATTGATTATGTGATGGATACATGGTTACGTTCACACAAAGAAAATTTTGTGAAGGCATGGACAAATAAAGTAATACACTTAGGAAACACAACAAGTAACAGGGTTGAGGTGGCACACTAGAGCCTAAAGAGAATTCTTCAAAATTATATGGGGGATTTATGTTTCTACTGGGATTCAATCAATAAGATGATTATTTTACAACATAATGCAATCAAAGCTTCATTTCAAAAAAGTCTGCATGTGGTCAGACATCGATTTAAGGTTACAGCTTACAACAAATTCTTAGATTTTGTGCCAAAATATGCTTTGAACCTTATTGCCGAAAAGTGTGATAAAGTCAAATCAGTGGGGTTTGATAAAAAAAAAGGCGTGGATGTACTCATGATCTTCCGTGTGCGTGTGAATTGGCTTCATTTGGTGTGGGTAGCATACCACTTAAATCAGTACATGTCATGTGGACTCGATTAAGCTTTCAAGATATTCCAAGTGAACAATGTTCATCTGAGTTGTCAATTGACAAAGAGTTTGAGGTGATCGCGAAGCAATTCAAAGAGTTGGACATTGCAGGTAAGGTTAACATCAAAACTAAATTGCAAGAGATAGCCTTTCCAGAGAAGACATTTATTAACACAACACATGATAAGGTGAAAACAAAAGGTGTTGTAAAGATGGCTCGTCCTACCAAATTTATGAGATCAACTAAGCGAACCCCTTATTATTTTGAACATGTGGATTTCTTACACTCACAAGATGATAGTTGTTCGAGTAAAAAATCTATTGAAGGACACTTACCACAAATTTTACCACTAAAATTCATTCCTTTCCTTGTTCTCTGTAGGGTATCATCCATACATTCTTGATGTTGTCGACGTTAAGGTTGATGGCCATTATGGGTACCGTGTTGTTGCTGCCGAATTGAGCATGGGAGAGGAGTCATGGGTTGTTGTTCGAATGAATTTGTTAAAAGAACTAAGTCAATGGAAACATGATAATGTTGAACTGTTTGGTGGTCACTAATAATGCTAACTTAAAACTTATGTAATTTATATTTATTAATTTTATAAGTGAAGTTGAAATATGGTTGTCTAATTCCACCTATAGATATATTGTGGGCATCACATCGTTATCCTACAGCCCAATCTTGGTCAACATACTACACTATTGAGATACAAGTTTATACACAAATAATGTCCATTAGACAATATTTCTAATCTTAACATTTGTAATAGATACTTAATGTTTATGTTTTAGGATGTTTAGGCTCTTTTAATAATATATGTATTGACTACATTTGTGATGCATTTACGCTCTTAAGTATGTATCTTATACACATAATGGTGCCTAGGGATGAGAACATCCACAAAACATTAGATAGTTACGGATACACGTATCTAGAACCTATAAACGTGCCTACGAATGTTAATATCCAGAACAGAATCAAGTGCCTACGGATATGAACATCTGAAACCCATACAACTGCTTATGAATGACAATATCCGAAACACATTGCGGTGCATATGGATGGGATTATCCGGAATCCATATAGGTGACTATGGATGTCAATATCCAGAGCAGACGGACATGCCTACGGATGGCCAAATTCGGAACACACTGCAATGCCTACGGAAGGCAAAATATGGAAAACACATAAATGCTTACGGATGGAAATATCCGAAAGACTTTGTGGATGATTTCAGATATGTGTAACACATTACACTTACACATGCTTAGGCTTAGGCTTACAGATTAAATAACTTCAATCAAATTAAATAACATAAATAAAATACATCGTCATGGATAAAAATATTACATCATTAATAGACCTAATAGATAATCAATAATAGACCTAATACATTATCAATAATAGACCTAATACATTATTAATGATTTCTACGTGAATGTCTCCTGACATAAACAACTCTTTCATCAGTCGCTCCTCGTGCTAGCATGATTACTGCTTGTATTTCTTCCCACGCAAGGCTACCCTCCACGACATCAGCATAATTAAGTAATGGTTACAATGTCTGTGTAATTCTACGACAAATACCCTACAACCATGAATATGATAGTATTAGAAAAACATTAACACAAATGAATACGTTAATATTGTTACAATCATACCATAGCAAGATGTTCAGGATGTGATTCTTCAGGATGAGTTGCCACTGGTCCGTGGGCATGTGCTTCTGAGGGTACCAGTACGAACGGTCATCCTCCTCCATATTAATCACATATGGATGTGATACAGACCTAAATCACTCCATGTACTGTTCCACACAAACGTCAGGATAAGCTGCTACATGCATATAATGTATGACATAGTCATTGAAATGTAGCCATCGTCGGTCCATTTCATTTGTAGTGGGATCGCCATCTCTAACTACAGATAGGTGGCGAGGGATGATCTGCGCATATCCATACTAACAGAGAACATGTTATGGCATGTGCAATTGTGTCCAATTTCCAAGTCTCAAGTAACCACAGAATAAGGAAATTCACTCAAATGGATGTTCTTCCCTGTGCTCATCGTATGGGGAAAACCGAATGGAACCTAGGGTCAATGTATCTAGCTGCAATCGAGCAACAACAATTGAAGTAACTTTTCCTGGTTCATACATCCTACACCGAGGTTGGTCTTCAAAATATTGAGCTTGCAAACGTCTTATCCCTATAGACGAGAAGTGCTCATAAATCCACCCCTACAACAATGTCGCATAACCAGCTAGTTGTCTAGTGTTTGTATATGTACAATCTCCTAGCTACTCATAGATGTGAGTTAATGCAGGAACCGCCCAAGAATATCCCCTGATCAGCCTCAAATCGACAAAAAACCAAGATAAAACACACTAACTGATGTAGCACTCTTGTCGGCGAAGATAGTGCAACCGACAAGGTGAAGTAAGTAAGCTCTGGCAGCCACAACCCACTGCCTCCTTGAGCATGCGTCTTCATACACATCTCTTAACCAACTCAGGCGCACATGAGCTCTCTGACAGTGTGTTGTTTCTTCAAATGCAACTCCACAGTCAACACGGAAGACTTCTACCAATAAATCATTCGTCGAATCTGCATCCAAGGTCTGTTGTGTGTAAAATTGACCGACAATGGGTAAATGCAACAAATTTGACACATCATCAAGAGTGATGGTCATCTCCCCAACCGGTAAATGAAAGTTGTTTGTCTCAGCATGCCATCTCTCTACAAAAGCACACAACAATCCTCGATCTAAATTCTCATAGCTAGCATGAAGCAGACCACCTAAGTCAGACATTTTTACAGCAGCTTGTATGCACTCATGAGGTGCTCCTAACTTATTTATCTTCCTCCATGAAAAACGACCTTCAGCTCACAACGATCCTACAATAATCAACATATATCATCAATAAATACTTACATACCACAAACAAGAAATTAATGTTCATTACTTACCAAATCATCCCATAATTGTTTTGCTACATGATTTTCATAATTAATGAGTAAGGACTTATCCACTGGCACTCCTGGATAGCCTTCATCATCAATTTCAACTTCTTCTTCTTCAATATAATCCTCAAAGTCTTTATTTGGAACTGAAGTACTAGGACCACCCCGTCTTCTTCTCATTGATGCAGTTGGTCGCACACGGTCCGAATTACAAGTTATTCCACTTCCTCCACCTCTAGTCCTCACCATCTTACTATTCATAAAAATAACATACAATCAAAAATTAAAATGGAACACAGATAGTATAAAACAACAAATAAAAAATATCATATTGTTAAGTGCCCTAATATTATAACACAAATTTTAAGGGCAGATAGGAAGGAACATCAATGATCATAAAAGACCACTGCAAAGAAGACTTTCGGATCCCTTCATCTGTAGTACATACGAATATTCACATCCAGAATTAATGACTACATAAAAGCTTCCAGACGAACCCATCTGCAATACATCAATCAGTTCCGGATAAGAATATTTGGAAGTCAAAAAGCACATCTGCCTAAAACTATCTGCAAAATGTTAAAATTGACCTTCGTTCAACTGAAGCTTTTGTGCCTCAGAGGAGAAATGTGAACGGAAGAATAGCAAGACGACGTTGTCCGCTGCGTTCAGTGCGAAAACGAAGGTGGCGGTAGCGGGAGCGGCTACTGTGTGAAAACGAAGGGGTGCTGTGATTGGGTGTATATCTCTCCCTTAACCTAATTTCAATTTTATTAAGGGAATTTTGGTATTTTCACAAACATGATTGGGTGCAGGGAGAATCAACCTATTTTTTTTCTTCTAAAAACATTTAACAGAAAGTAAGTGTTGTTTCTCCCTGCACCCCGACAAATGACTTCCAGATTATTTTTTTCAGAATATTTCCAGAACATACTATCCAGAGCATATTTTATGAATTGTAGATTTATCGTTCTAGAAATTAAAAAAATGTGTTCTGGAAAGAATATTTCATAAGGATTTTTTGCCTTTCGGATTTGCTATTTCAGAAATACATTTTGCTTACATAACTCATATTTCATAAATATCTTTTACTTACAAAACCTTTATTTTGGAATCATTCAAAATTATCAAGGATAATTCTAATATTGCATAGAATGTAGTGGTGCAGGAAGAAATGTCCAAAGTAATTTTATGAAAAGTCATATTCTTCCTATACCCCCACTTTTTTCATCCTACACCCCTACTTTTTTCTTTCTGCACCCACATTCTTATGCAAAGACAAAATCACCCTTATTAGTTTTTAAAATTCCAAAAATATCCCTAATCTAAAAAAACTCTAAAACGAAGGCATCGACTGATCTTCTCATTTCCGCAACTGTCTTTCTTCCTCTTCCACAACAGTGTAACAACGACACCTCCATAGCATTCTCCTTTCAATCTCACACATTTCTTCTTGGTGATTTAAAGTGCTCTTGGCAAAGGTATGTAAATTTCTTTGTTTCCGGATTTAGACATTCGTTTTTTCCATGGATTTATGCTTCCATAAATGTATTTTCACATTCCAGATTATAGAATCCAATATAATTTTAGACAAGAGAATACAGCAAAATCCCAAAGTTATGGCTCTGGTAAAATCCCAAATTTCTGATTCCGGGAATGTTCCTGATTTCTGGATCCGTAAGCTTCGAATTTTTTGATCCGGTATTGTACCAGATTGATGTATCCGGAATAATGAGTTGTTGTTTGTGTTTGTGTTGGCTCAAATTAGTAATAAACAATTGTATTGGGTCAAAGTAGAGGAGTTCTGGGGTTGGGTTAGTATGCACTCATTAATTAGTTTGTAATTTGATTTAACTTGAATGGTGTAATTGAACATAAATGGTGAAGACTAGGGGTGGAGGTTCACAAGGTGACCATTTATGTCCCATAGCCTCTGTTAGAAGAAGAAGAAGACATGTTAATGAAGATGAAGAACATGTTCAACATGAAGATACAAAATTTGTTGAACCTGAAGAAGCTGAACCCCAAATGAAGGTGGAGGAAGAAGACGCACCTGAAGTAGAAGGTGAAGGTTATCCCGGAGGTCCATGGTATGGGACATTGTTGACAAGTTATGAAGCCCCTATGGCCATGCAATTATGGAATGGTGTGGTAAGTAAATATGTTGTAATATGATACTTGTTCCCTGTTAATTTGATATGATTGACGTTGATTAAATTGAATATTTTATATGATTTTGGTTGGATAAATTAGGATCGAGAAGAGTTAAAATTGGTGTCTCATTGCCGAAAAATGAGTAAGATGGGTGCTCCTCATCCTTAGATACTACCTGCAGTGGAGTTGTCAGGTTTAGCTGGACTTGTTGGGGCAAGTTATGAGACGATAGACAAAGGATTGTTATGTGCCTTTGTAGAAAGGTGGCATGCAAAGACAAATTCCTTTCATCTGCCTGTAGGTGAGTTAACCATCACATTGGATGATGTGTCGATTTTTTTGCACCTTCCAATTATGGGACAATTTTACATGTACCCGAGCTTGGATTCAGCTGCGGCGACCAATTTGCTTGTTGATTCACTTTGTGTAGATTGGGGAGTAGCAGCTATTGAGACTCATCATTGTCGGGGTGGACATGTGCGTCTAAGATGGTTGAGGGAGATGTATAAGGACACGTGTACCAAGAGACAATGGACTGTGGCTGCACAGGCATATTTGCTACACCTAGGAGGTTGCACCATCTTTGCAGATAAGAGTGCTACATCATTTAGTGTATCCTACTTTGGATTATTTGTAGATTTAAGGCACACCGGAGGATACTCATGAGCAGCTGCTGCTTTGACCCACATGTATGAGCAGTTGGGAGATGGTTCCTATGGAAATACTAGACAGTTAGCTGGATATGTCCGTTATTGGCATTGTGGATATATGAGCACTTTCCGAGTATTGAGCACCGACAGCTTCGGGATGATTATGTTGAGGATGAGCCGCGGTGTATGAAATATGTGGTCGTGAGTAGGTTGTCCACAGTTAACTATTTACATTTTGCCTTAACATTTTTATCAATGTGAAAACGACATAACAAATTAGCAGCTTCGGGAAACACAACATTTATTGCATTTATTATAGCAATATCTCTATCACTAACCACAACCTTTGGGTTTGAATCAAATCTCAAAAACAAAACTTTCAGCTTCTCAAGGGCCCATACAAAGTTATGATGATGTTCTGATGCGAGTAACATAAATACAACACTGAAGGTAAATCCCGTTGAGGTTACACCAACTTCAAACAAGGGCATCATATACCTATTAGTTTTATATGTATTGTCCATCATCAATACAATGTTAAAGGCATTCAATAGCTTCACTGAATCAGGGTGTGTCCAAAATAAATCTTGCACAACGTTCGTCCCTTCTTCAAACCTAGACCAATGGACATACATATCTCGCTCAAGTAACATCATCAATTGTTGCATTTCAGTTCTATCACCTCGTACTGATATTTTGTACATATATCGTGCATTATAAACTTGCTTTATTGTGCTCACATTTTTCTCATTATGCTCTTTCATTGTTAGCAAAATATTTCTAGGATTCATCGAACTGTCTGCCATGTGCATAAGCATTGACTTCTCACTACATGTGAACCTACCAGCATATGGATGACCAACCAATGTATTTGCCAACTCATGATTATGAGACCCACAAATTAATTTCAATATCTATCCTTCACCACTCTTTACTGGATACCCTCGTAATCTGAAAGGATAACCACATTTCCTAATTCCACTCTTAGTAACCTGTAAATCCTTCTTATATCGTCTGTATTTACCTCCTCTCTCACAACCTAATAATACAAATGTCTTTCTTTCTCGTTGGCTAGTTGAAGTGTCCGATCTCAATATCACAATAACAAAACCAAAGTGAAACGCAACTTTTCTAACCCACTTTAGGAGCTCATCCTGAATACGAAATACCTACAAAAGTTATCATAAAAAATTATTTACTAATTAAAAAACAACTTAAACATACTTTACAAACTTAACTTTACCTCATTTGTAGTAAACGCGTCTGTACATTCATATATCTTCGATTTACATAATGACTTCTTAATACCATCATTATCCCACACATCAATCCCATCATATAATTTTTGTTCAAATTCTTCACTATTGTCCATGCTTCTACGAATAAATAAAAAAAGAAACTAAATCATTGCATTCTGGATCCATGAATCCATAAGTCAAAAAAATTATTCTGAATCCAACAATCCATAATTCAAAAAGACCATTCTGGATTCAGGAATCCATAACACAAAAAAACAATTCTGGATACATAAATCCATAATGCAAGTGATGCATTTCGGATTCAGGAACCATAACACACAAAAACAACTCCAGATCCACCAATCCATAATGCAATTTAGGCTTCCAGATTCAGCAATCTGGAAAACAACAATTTATGACATTTTACCTTCCGAAACACCCCTCATCCAGAACACACAATTTAATCAATTATGGATTCATGAATTCGTAATATATTATCGAATCCCGATATCCGGTAACCCCGAAATCCTCATAACCACCGTACTCCTAAAAAAAACTTAACTCTTACCTCTATAACCCAAATAACACTTCGGCAACAATGCGTATTCCTCCACCTTGCTCTGAACAATTACAAAGACCCTCCATAGCAGTTGATAATCAAGGATAAAGATGAACAATGACAGTGGAAATGCAGCACGGTGCCTCTTTTCAAATAATAGGTCAAGGTTAATGTTGGAATATTTAAAATTGTGGGGTGCAGGAAGAAAAACGTGGGGTCCAGGAAGAAGAAGCCTTATGAAAAAGTGGATTCTCCCTTCACCCAACACATTTTAACTGGCACCCAATCACATATAAGAAAAAGACAAAATTACCCTTAATGAATTTCAAAATACCTTAAGTGTGATATGCACCCAATTTCCTACACCCAACCATATTCTTCTTCTTCTTCCTTTGTGCGTGAAGCAGCTGCCGCAAACACCGTGAGCCACCTTCTTCTCCATTCGTTTGCAGCCACCGTGAGCCACATTCTTCTTCATTCGTTTGCAGCCATCGTGACCTTCATTATCACAGGCAGAGCAGCAGCTGCGACGGAGAGCTTTTGAAGTCGGAGAAGGAACCATCATCGAAGAAACCATCAAAGTACGACATGCCTACCGGATATTTTTATCCGTAATTCACTATTGCGTTCGGTATAAATTTTTCCGTAATTCATTATTGCATTCCAGATATTTTTATTCGTAGGTGATTAGTGGCTTCCATATATTTTTATCCATAATGGAGTTTTGACTTGCAGATATTTTTATCCGTAATACACTTTTGACTTGCAGATATTTTTATCCGCAATAGACTTATGTGTTGCAGATATTTTTATCCGAAATTTGTTGTTGTTCTGTGGATTTTTATAATTTTTTTATATATGTTGGATTGAATGTTATTTTTATGAAATGTAAGATGGTGAGGACTAGAGGTGAAGGAAGTTCTAATTTGGACCGTGTGCGGTCAATTGCATCGGTGAGAAGAAAACGGGGTGGCCCAAGTACTTTAGTTCTAAATGAACACTTTGAAGATTATATTGAACAAGAAGAAGTTGAAGTGGATGATGAAGGCTATCTAGGAGGGCCATTGGATAAGTCCTTACTCGTTAATTATGAACATCATGTAGCCAGACAGTTGTGGAATGGTTTGGTAAGTAATGAAAAATAATTTTTTGTATTTGGTATGTATCTATTTATTGATGATATATGTTGATTATTGTAGGATCGTAGTGAGTTGAAGGTGGTTTCACATGGGAGGAAGATAAATAAGTTAGGAGAACCTCATGAGTGCATACAGGCTGGTGTAGAATTGTCTGGCCTAGGTGGTTTGTTTCATGCTAGTTATGAGAGTTTAGACCGAGGACTGTTGTGTGCTTTTGTAGAGAGGTGGCATGCAGAGACAAACAGTTTTCATTTACCGGTTGGGGAGATGACCGTCACTCTTGATGATGTGTCAAATTTGTTGCATTTACCCATTGTCGGTCATTTTTACACGCAGGAAACCTTAGATTCAGATTCGGCGAATGATTTATTGGTAGAATCCCTCCATGTTGACCGTGCACTTGCATATGAAGAAACAAGACACTATCGGGGAGCTCATGTGCGCATGAGTTGATTAAGAGATGTGTATGAAGACGCATGCTCAAGGAGGCAGTGGACTGTGGCTGCCAGAGCTTACTTACTTCACCTTGTCGGTTGCACTATTTTTGCGGACAAGAGTGTTACATTAGTCAGTGTGTTTTATCTTGGTGTTTTTGTTGATTTGAGGCTTACTAGGGGATATTCTTGGGCAGCAGCTGCCCTAACTCACATGTATGAGCAGCTACAAGATTGTAGTTATGCAAACATTAAGCAACTAGTTGGTCGACATTGTTGCAGAGGTGGATTTATGAGCACTTCCGTCTATAGGGATGAGACGTATGCAAGCACTGTATTCTGAAGATCAACCTCGGTGTAGGTTGTATGATGCTGGAAAAGGTACTTCAATTGTTGTTGTTCGATCACAGTTGGATACATTGACACCAACTTCCATTCAGTTTTGTCCATACAATGAGCACATGGAAGAACGTCCATTCGAGTGGATTTCCTTATTCTATGGTTATTTGAGGCTTGGAAATTGGACACAATTGCACATGCCAGAACGTGTTCTGCGTCAGTATGGCTATACACAGATCATCCCTCGTAACCCATCCGTACTTGGACATGGTCATCCGGATACAAATGAAATGGACCTTCGATGGTTACATTTCAATGATTATGTCATACATGACTATGCCATAGCACCTCATCCTAGCGCTTGCGTTCAAGAGTACATGGCTTGGTTTAGATCTGTATCACATCCATATGAGATTAATACGGATGAGGATGAGCATCCTGTACCGGTACCCTCAGATGCACGTGATCACGAAGCAATGCCAAGTCATCCTAAGGAGTCACATCCTGCTCTGGTATGCTTCTAACCTTGTTAACGTATTAATTTGTATTATCTTTTTCTAATAGTATGTCATTCATGTTTGTAGGATATTTGTCGTAGAATTACAAAGACATTGCAACCATTACTTAATCATGGCGATGTCGTGGAGGGCAGCCCTGTTTGGGAAGGCATACACAAGCAGCCATTATGTTAGCACGAGGAGCGACTGATGAAAGAGTTGTTTATGTAAGGAGACATGCACGTAGGAATGATTGACAATGTATTAGGATAATGTATTAGGATTTCTTTTTATGTAATATTTTTATCCACGACAATGTATTTGAACCTTATCTATATGTTTCAATATGGATTTTAATATTGTTATTAAGAATGTTTTCGTTTTTTGCTTCATGCTACTTATGTTTTAGTAGACACTCACTCACTTCTGGACATTGACATCCGTAGACACCTCACTGGCTTCCGAATCTTTTTATCCGTAGACACCTCACTCACTTCCAGATTTTTCTATCCGCAGGCACAGTTGTGGCTTCCGGATATTTTTATCCGCAGACAACATTTTGACTTCCGGATATGGCCATCCGCAGGCACTTCACTCACTTCATGGATATGGCCATCCGTATGTTCCTCATAATTGTGTAGGACAGCTCCAAAAGCTATTCAACATTGCAAATGTACTGAATACATAACCATTGCAAATGTACTAAATACATAACCATTAAAAATGTACATTCAAATACGCTAAACATCCATAAACCTAAACATTAAGTATCTATTACAAATGTTATGATTACAAATATCGTCTAATGGACATTAGTTGTGTATAAACTTGTATCCGGCTAGTGTAGTATGTTGACCAAGTTTGGGCCACCGGATAACGATGTGATGCCCACAATATATCCGTAGGTGGAATTGGACAACCATCTTTGAGCTTGACCTATAAAGGTAATAAATATAAGGTACATAAATCTTAATTTAACACATAAAACTTGATTGGTTTAGTTTATACCTGCACAAAATGATTTCCATGGACATGCCCAATTGCAATGATTCGGTGATGACGGAAGTTACTTGGTGCTTGGGTTCTTAAAGGAAAAATACTCAATGATTGTAACATGGACAAAGAAATAAGAATGACATTATACCGATTTGCAATAACATATCCCATGTCTGGAATTGTCATTCACTTATCTGTTCCTGCCTACAAGTACAATTGAGAAACAAAGTCAAATGAAGAAATGCAATGTAAAAATGAAATGGTGTTAGTGGTTGGTACCATAGACATGTGTTCCACTAGAAGTGATTTCTTCAAGTATTCATATCTATCATCACCACCAAAGAGTTGAACACATTCTTGTCTCCATTCACTTAGTTCTTTTAACAAATTCATTCGAACAACAACCCATGACTCCTCTCCCATTCCCAATTGGGCAGCAACATCACGGTAGGCACAATGGCCATCAGCCTTAACGTCGACAACATCAACAATGTATGGATGATACCCTACAGGGAACTGATTAAGGAAAGGAATACATTTTGTTGGTACAATTTCTGGTAAGCTTTCCTCTTTAGATTTTTTTGCTTGCACAACTATCATGTTGTGAGTGTAAGAAATCCACATGTTCAAAATAAGAAGGGATTCGCTTAGTTGATCTCATGAATTTAGTAGGACGAGACATCTTTACAACACCTTTTGTTTTCACCTTATGATCTGGTGCGTAAATAGATGTCTTCTCTGGAAAGGCAATCTCCTGCAATTTACTTTTGATGTTAACCTTACCTGCAACTTCCAACTGTTTGAACCGCTTCGCGATGACCTCAAACTCTTTATCAATTGACAACTCAGATGAATATTGTTCAGTTGCAATGTCTTCAAAAGCTTAAACAAGTCCACATCACATGTACTGATTTAAGTGGTATGCTACCAACACCAAATGAAGCCAATTGACACGCACAAGGAAGACCATGAGTACATGTAAGACTACATCCACACCTACTTTTATCAAACCC
>Ga0123341_1003950_pt1 | contig 12880 bp, 12 predicted proteins | sample Turbeapinknodule_FD_89959 | JGI IMG/M metagenome (GOLD analysis project Ga0123341, IMG submission 89959) | Root nodule microbial communities of legume samples collected from Mexico - Turtle bean Mexico pink nodule | ecosystem: Host-associated > Plants > Roots > Nodule | place: Mexico: Nepantla... | reverse complement strand
GGTGTTCAAGGTCATTCTCTTGGTTGTTGTGTAAGTGATCAAGTGGTGATTGCTTAGTGGATTTCCTCAGGGTTCTGAGAAGACTGGATGTAGCTCTGGGTTTGGAGTGAACCAGTATAAACATTTGTGTACATTCTCTCTACCCCTATCTCTTTAAATTCAGTTTTGTTATTTGATAACTGGTATAAACAACCGATTGTTTCGGTAAAACAACCGATTGTTTTTCCAATATTGTGCTTTTGCTTTATGTTTTGAAAAACTGATTTCTTGATCAAGGTTTTCTTGAAGTATTTTCATTCTAAGGCTTAAAAGTTTATGAAAATCTTTCTTAAACAATTCACCCCCCTATCGTTTAAGGCCATATACTATCACCAAAAGACCAAGGAATTTGCGAGTTCCTGACGAGTTTGAAGGTGGTTTTTGACACCTCCTTCTTGTTGACCAAAGAGTACATCTCCGGTGCTCTGAAAGCTTATACTGGTACTCCTCATTTCCTCCCCTTGGTGAAAATAACTTTGCTATCGTTATTAATCATTTACTTGTTTTCTTTGCAGGCAGGATGTTGTCTAACATCAGCAAGGCAGAGTTAGTCGAGATGGCTAAAAAGATGAGGGCAACTGCTAACATGCCCAAGGAACTCAAAAAAATAAAGCTTCAGTCACAATCATTCAAGCCTCGACCGAGTAGGATGAGAAAACCACCTCGGAGCTTGTTTTTAAGAGAAAAAGGAAGGTAACCGTTCCCCCCACTGAGCACTTTCACTTAGATGGTCGAGCCCCACATCAAGATGTCACTCACTCAGCTAGGCATGCTTCGCACCAAGACGTAATCGTAATTCAAGAATGCAAAACAGAGAGCTCTAAGAGGAAGAGCTTGTGGGATCTAGACTTTCACATCCCCACATATGGTGAAACGACCTTCATGCCCAACGAAGATATAGATAGGCTCATGGCCCATGACGAAGATCATCTGCTTCGTGACGCCATGAAGTAATTTGGGCAAGCTTTTGCCATGGGTTGCTTGGTCGTTGCTAAGACGAGGGCTCTGAGAGCAACGGAGGACCAGAGAATCCAAGAGAATGTGGAGCTTCACAAAGAGATAAACCGCCTTCAATTTGAGCTCACACATTCGAAGGGATTACATCAAGAAGCTGAACGACTCCGAATTGAGAAGACTAAAAAGGCATCAAACCGAGTCCAAGAGGCAGCAAGCATGGTCAAGGAAAGAAACAAACTCTTAGCCAAAGTTGACAAGCTGAAAGGGGAACTGACCCGCAAAGACGAGGTCTTTGTCAAGGCCACAAAATCCTTCAAGCAAGATGTTGCCCAACCCTACCTTGTAGGATTCGAGGCAGCTCTTGAACAAGCATCAACGCTCCATCCCGATCTGGACTTCTCGGATCTCGGCCCCCGTGTCGATGCACAACTAAGGGATGATTAACTTAAACTTTTATGGTTTGTAATATGTTAAATTCTCTTAACACTTAACAATTTGAACACTTCATGTTTAACAACACTTTTGCTTCTTCTTATGCATAGTGATTTTGAGACCTTTGCAAATGCATGCCTCGTTACTTAACTTATTCTCTTTATTTTAACACAATCATATAACAAGCTTCTGTTAGCTTAAGCGTGAAAGTAACAACTTTTTTACCTTGATAAAAACGTCTACCTTTAAGTAAGTGATGCTTTCACAGTTAGGGCAAACTCTTGCCTCAACTCGATTTCATAAACATCCTCCATATTGGGCGACTCTTGGTATGATTATTGCATAGATTCCACAATGCCTCACCTTATAGAGTGCCTACTGAGGTAGCTGCCGCTGTCTCAGGCTCGACCATCATCTTCATACCTATCAAGCAACTTATCTTTACAAGGCATCGATACTCGAACGACCTTGTTCATTCTATACAAAGTCACTTTAGCGCATGCCAAACTACATAACTTAACAAATAAATTCAACTCACAGGGCGCCTATGCTCGGGTAGTCATATTTACGAAGCTAGGTCGTCTTATCATGTACTTCATCAAATAAATTCTTCTTCACAGAGCGCCTATACTCGGATGACTCTATTCATTCCGAGCTAGGATGTCTTACCATGTGCGGATGACTCTATTCACAAAAACCAATTCACAGAGCGCCTATACTCGGGTGGTCGCTGTTACGCCGAGTTAGGTCGTCTTACCTTGTCAAGCAATTCATTTATACCAATTTCACGCGCATGGCACCTATACTCGGGTAGTAGTACTTACACCGAGTTAGGTTGTCTTACCTGACACTAAATCAAGTGAACCGCTAGGCAAACTAATCTCACATGGTGCCTATGCTCGGGTAGACTTACTTACGCTGAGCTAGGTCGACTTACCGTGTAATAACTCGAGTAAATCAATAAACAAATTTTATCTCACAGGGCGCCTAAGTTCGGGTAGACGTACTTACGCCGAGCTAGTTCGACTTACCGTGTGCTAACTCGAGTAAATCAACAAACAATTTTTATCTCACAGGGCGCCTATGCTCGGGTAGACATACTCATGCCGAGCTAGGTCAACTTATTGTGTGCTAACTCAAGTAAATAAACAAAACTAATGCACCATCTTCTGAGAAAAAATCTATCACTAGATGACCTCGTTAAAAAACCCTCTCAAGGGAAAAAGAGCATCACCTTAAACATCAGATTGTTAAAAAAGAAAGCATTAAAATGAAATATCTTAACTGAAGTAAAACTTGAGGTTTGCCACATTCCACATTCGTGGAATGGCTCCTCCTTCCAAGGTCTCCAGCCTATACACCCCATTTCCGAGCACCTCAACTATGCGGAACGGGCCAATTCACTTTAGAGATAACTTATTTTCCAACTTGTAGGGGTGAGCCTTTCGCTTCACCAATCGACAACCTTGAACTGCCGAGGTTTCATCTTGGTCTTTTGCTTTAACTCCACCCTTCTTTTTAAAGCCTCTAAGTTAATACGAGCATGTTCACGCACTTCGTCCAACAAATTCAGGTTTACCTTCTTCCCTTCGTTTGATTCCTCAACACCAAAGCTTTGGAACCCAAGAGAATTCTCTTGTATCTCCACTGGTATCATGGCATCTGACCCATATACCAAATTGAAAGGCGTCTATTTGGTTGTTGATTGCGGAGTGGTGTGATAGGCCCACAAAATTCTGGGAACTTCTTCTGACCAAGTTCCTTTGGCTTTATCTAACCTTCTCTTCAAACCTCTTAATAGGACTCTGTTAACTGACTCAACCTGGCCATTCATCTGAGGGTGTTTTATCGTGGCAGACACCTGCTTTATTCTGAGCTCCGAGCAAAGCTTACCCAGCTGTTGGCTGGCAACTTGGGTTCCGTTGTCAGACACTAGGTGTCTCGAAATCCCAAAACGACACACAATGTTCTTCCACACAAAATGATGTACCTTGTGAGTAGTTATTTTTGCAACTGGCTCGGCTTCAATCCACTTGGTGAAGTATTCAATGGCCATCATGAGATACTTCATCTGACGTATCGTCAAAGAGAAAGGACCTAAAATGTCTATTCCCCATGTATGGTAAGGCCACGAACTATAAATTGACCGTAGCTCCTCGGCTGGTGCGTGGCACCAATCAGCGTGCTTCTGACATTGTTCACAGCGTTGCGCATGTTTCACACAATCTTCCTTCATGGTCAGCCAATAATACCCAACGCGGATGACCTTCAATGACAGGGCTCGTCTTCCTATGTGACTACCGCAAACGCCTTCATGGAGCTCGACCATTATGCGAGAACATTGATCTCCATATACACATGTGAGAATTGGGTAGGTATAACCGAGACGAAAAATATTTCCATCTATCAAGGTATATCGCCTTGCATTCCTCTTAACAATCTTGGTCTCCACGGGCTCGACAAGAAGTAACCCCGTCAGCGAGGTAACACTTGTAAAATGTTATCCAAGTCTCTATGGTGCCGACCTGCAAAACTTCAGGAAACTCATCCCCCGATAATCCATAGGTAGTTAATTATTCTTGGGACTTTTAGTGTTTCTTGAATCATCGACTAATGTCTTCTTCCTTTTTCCGAGCTGACCCCTAAGACCTCCATATAGTTGACCTCGACTAATCCTCCTTCAGGTCTCTAGGAACATGAACAAGATCAAACGTAGAGAAAGTTGATCTCAAGATCTGCACGTACTTGAGGTATGAAGTTAGTTGTGGGTCCTTGGCCTGATACTCGTCTGTGATTTGCCTAGTGACAAGCAATGAGTCACTTTTGACTAGCAAGCTTCGAGCTCCCAACTCCTTGGCTAGCAACATCCCGGCTATCTAGGCCTCGTACTCGGCTTGATTGTTGTTCGCTTTAAACGCAAACCTAAGGGCTTGGTAGATTAGAAGCCCGCTCGACCCTTCTAAAATGATCCCAGCTCCACTCCCTAGTTGATTGGAGGATCCATCTACTGAAAGGACCCAACGAAAGTCATTTGAATCGGGTTAGGAGTCCTTAGACGAAATTTCTACCATGAAATCAGCGTATACCTGACCCTTAACCAACCCCTGTGGTTCATACTATATGTCAAACTCAGATAATTCCACCGCCCAACGGACCATCCGACCTACTATATCGGGCTTTTGAAGGACCTGGCGAATGGACATATCGATCATCATGATCACGGTGAAGCTCTGAACATAGAGGCGAAGTCGCCGAGCTGTAAACACTACGGCTAAGGCAGCTTTCTCGATGACTTGATACCGAGTTTCCGGTCCCTACAGTACCTTACTCACAAAATAGATTGGCTTATGGACTTTATCCTGATCTTGAAAAAGGGATGAGTTGATTTCCCGATCTGTAATTGCAAAATAAAGTCAACTAAGGGTACCTGGAATTGGCTTAGCAAGAACAAGGGGATTGGCCAAGTATTCTTTCAACTTGGTGAAAGCTTCCTCGCATTCACTAATCCACACAAAACGATTGTTCTTCTTAAGACATTGGAAATAGTGGTACCCCTTGTCTTCTCTAGCAGACAAAAAATGAGAGAGGGTGGCCATGCGCCCGATTAGCTGTTGCACCTCCTTCACATTGGTCGGGCTCCTCATCCCTATAATTGTCGTGCATTTGTCGAGCTTCGCCTCTATGTCCCTTTCAGTTAGTAGGAAGCCAATGAATTTCTTGCTTCTACCCCGAACACACACTTATATGGATTAAGCTTTAAGTTGTACTTTGCTATTGTTGTGAATAGCTCTTCCAAATCGGTAATATGTTGGTGTTTCCTATTCGACGTGATAACCATGTCGTCTACATACGCTTCGACATTTTGCCTGAGCATGGGGGCGAGGATCCGATCCATCAGTCTTTGATAGGTTGCACCAGCATTTTTAAGGCCAAAGGGCATGACCTTGTAGTAGTAACTGGCAACCTTGGCCATAAAGGTTGTCTTACTTTCGTCCTTCGGGTGCATACGAATATGGTTATACCCCGAGAACGCATCCAGAAAGCTTAATAACCGACAACTTGAGGCATTTTCAACCAAGGAGTCTATGCTCGGTAGCGGGTAAGAATCCTTGGGACAAGCCTTGTTCAAATTAGTGAAGTCGACGCACATCCTCTACTTCCCGTTGGCCTTCTTTACCAACACAACATTTATCAATCACTCAGGGTATTGGATCTCCCTTATGTGGCCAACAACCAAAAGTTTTCGAGTCTCTTCTCGGATGACTAAGCATTTATCTTCATTGAAATTTCTTCTCCTCTGGACCATAGGCTTGACCCTCTCATCCATGGTAAGCCGATGGCATAAAAAGTTTGGGTCTATCCCGGGCATGTCCGCGGATGACCATGCGAAAGAATTCATATTCTCTGATATTACTTTGAATATCTTATCTTCTAACTCCTAACACAACGAGGTGCCAAGCTTGAACTTCTTCCCTTTTATCTCCCTTTCATGAACCTCTCCAGCAGGTCCAGGTCGCCTCTCATTGACAACATCTGCCTCCATAATCCATTATGTCTCTCTTGCCTGGACAACGATTGTGTATGTTCCCCTTCAATTCTTCAAACTACTCAAGTAGCATTTTCGTGTCGTCAACTGATTGGACTTTATGGTAATCACCCCTCCTTCAAGAGAAGGCATCTTCATCTTCATATGGGTTGTCGAGGCTACCGCACCCAACTTGTTCAGGGAAGGTCACCCCAAAATCAAGTTGTAAGTAGAAGACACGTTAATAATGATGTACCTGACAGTAATCGTCCTGACCGCGCTTTCATCGGAGAAATTCGTCCTCAACTTAACATACCCTCATACTTCTACCTGATCTCCCGCGAAGCCGACCAAACACCCGTCGTATGGCCTCAACTGGTTAGGAGATAACTGCAAACTGGTGAACATTCCCTAGAACATCAGATCAGCCAAACTCCATTGATTGATCAAGACTTTGTGCACGTTCCTTCCCACAATGACAACAAATATCACCGCCGGATCATCCTCGTGAGGAACCACGTCCTCCGAGTCGAAATTCGTGAAGTAGAGTGTGGGCTTTAAAAGGTGATCGGATATCCTCGTATCTAGGGAGATCACCGCTCGTGCGTATCATTTACGTTTGGAAGTCGAGCTTCCTTCTCCGGAAACCCTCCCGAGACGGTGTTCAACTCTCCATGAACCGATGTCTCATGTGTTTGGTCCTTGATAGCAACCTCTCCCTCTGGTTTTTCCTAGCTAAACACGGGCTAGCCCACGGTAAAAAACGCAGGGCATGCTGACGTTTTCAATCTGCTAACCAGCCCCGCATAACCCGCTAGCTCGCAAAAAATAAATAAATAAAAAAAAATTAATTGACTTGACAACAATGGTCTAGTGGAGGAGTGACAACTTTGAGTGAAAGAAAATTAGGTTTTCACTTCAAACACAATGTAATTACGCTGTTCCAAAAAACACACACAACACACTACGCTCTCTCATTTGCAGTGGTGTCGCTCGCTCCGCTTGCGACTCTGCGTGGCTTCGCCTGCAACTGTCGCACGCTACTGTCGCTTCGCTGCTGCACACCGCTACTGCCTCCACTCCTTCTCAATGTTAAAAAAAAAAGCGGGCCAACTCGCATGCGTGGCGGGTCATGAAAACGAGGCCGCATTTTGTATGCGGGGCGGACCGACCCACTTTGCCACCCCTACCTGGCATACTAAAGAGCTCTTTATAGGATACTCAGAATTTGGGTCGAGTTGTTGACTCTTCCCTGGCCTTCACCTTGCGCTCATCTTTCTTGGCTACATATGGTACGTACCTCGAGTTCGTTCTCTTCTCGACAGAGGTTTCATTGACTCGCAACAGTCGATCTTGGTTACTTTCCTTAGGCCTAGATTTCCTTGAGCGTTAGTTGTTGTTCTTCCTTAGTACAGTCTCTTTCGCCTCGATGTGGGCGACAACTCGTTCACGTACCTCGGAAATGTCTCTACTAAAGCCAATATCCCTTGTTCAAAGGCGACGATCATCATCTCTTCATCATGCGTTTTAAGTCTTATCGTAACCGCACATAACCTATTCAGATAATCTTTCAGTGTCTCTCCCTCCCTTTGTCTGATGCTGAAAAGGTCGTACAGCCTCGGGAGTTTGACCTTGTTGACCGAAAACTATTCACTAAACATTCTGAAGAACTGAGGGAAAAAGGTGATTTGAGCATCCGGGATGCCACTGAACCATTATAGGGTTGTACCTGTAAAAGTGCCCATGAACATCTTACATCGGATGACATCCGATCCTCCAGAGATGAGTATTTGAGCATTGAATGCCATGAGATGATTTTCAGGGTCCTCTATTCTTGTGAAAAAGGCGATTTTAGGTGTGATGCAATGATATGGCACAAGCTCATCCATGATTTTCTACGAGAATGGCTTGGGATTATCTCTCGTTGACAAGTTCATAGATCGTTCCGTGGTGGAACATCGGTGCAGGCTCTTTCGTAATTTCTCATTGGTTTGTGTGTGCTCCTCCATATCTATCCGGGAGGCCTCAATTTCTAACATCAAACGATCCTGTAGAAGCTCTTGCTCAGCTCGGGCTTCCGCTTGTAGCCTCTCCTGCTCGACCTTGGCTTCTTCTTGGATCTGCTCTTGCTCTCTTATGTGCTCCTCGTTTGCCTCTTGGAGGGCCTTCATAGCATCCATGAGTTGCTGAAGGTGGGGGCATCACTTCCTTCAGATCCCTGCGGGCCTTGCCTTGTGTTTCTCATCACGTCAGAAGGCTCAATCACAAATGTGGATGTGATCAAGTTTTATTGGGCCCCACATTGGATGCCAAATGTTCTCGGTAGTTGACTTCGAACAAACTGAATGGGCAAACTCCTCTTCTGCTTTGTCTCCAATTGCGGCTTCAAGGTGTCACTTCACTGGGACAAAGGGGGCTCTACTTGTTGATCACACTTCGACGATTAAGTTAGTGAGACCATTCAAATATCAAATCAGTTTCAGTCTAGAGTATTCAGAAACAACATACCTTTACTAGGGGTCTCAAGCCCCTTTTATAGATATCCCTTCAACTGTTTTCTCCAATCAGATTCAATAGGAAGAATATAATCTTAACAGAAAACGTATAATCATAACAAAAAAACATAACAAAGCTAACCTAAACGCTTGGACCGAGTCGAGCTCCTGACCAATACAATAAGTAAGGTATTTCTTCCTACATCCCTATATTTTCCAAAATACCAAAATTAGCCTTGCCATTTTTATTTGAAAAGGCACTATTGATGGCTTCCATGGTTACAATTGTTTTGTATGTTTGATTGTTGGCATTGGTAGAGGGTGCGTTAAGGTCTGCAGATAAGGGTGGAGGTGTGACTGTCTTTTCAAACTGTTGGTTAACTTTTGGAAATAAGAATTGAGTTTCCTTTAAAAGCTTTTTAGTGGTTATGAAGTTAAGAGGTTCATGGAAATTAGGTTTCGAGAGACAATTATGAAATATGTATTCTTGAATTAAATAAATACACTTTAGAATATGTGATCCAAGAAAAAAATGCACAAAACTCACCCAACAAAAACAATGCATAAAACATCAAACATCAACAACAAAAAGACACAAAGCCTTATACCAGAATTGCAAATTTGGATTAATTATGAACAACATATTCCAACTAACTCCTGGATCAATCATTTCGATTTTGTATGACGGGCAACTGATGGAGAAGTGCCTTCATTGTTTGTAGAATTGTTGGTGATTGGCGGAAGCTTCATGGAGTGTAAACGAAACAAGGTCCTCCTAGGAGCTATGGTGACCTTGAAGGTGCATGAAAGGTAGGGATTGAGAGTGGTGAGGCCAACTCTCTTTGGTAAGGGGGATATTTAAAGATCAATAGCCTAACCTAAGAGGTTTTTGGGCAAGAAGTGAAATTGACACAATTTGGCAACAATTCACTAAGTGTATTAATCTTGTAAAACTAAGAGCCAATGCACTCCTTAAACAGTATTGGAGGCCGGTTTACACAAGGTGAAAATGAGAGGGAAATTCAAAGCTATGCAAGGAGTGAATTGGCGCCTAAAATTCAGCACATGGGAAATAAGTTCTAGAATCTAGCATGTGCAAATAGATCTAGAACTTACGCTCCACCTTGGGCTAGCTTGGGCCGGTTTTAAGTTTAATTAAGAGTTTAGGAAACTCTAATTAAACTTAGGTTAGCATTTTAGGTACCAATTTGCATTTTTAACAAAATTACAAAAGAAATATTCTATGCTACTTTGACAAGAATTTAAAAGCTATTCTACACTAGGAGCTATGACGTCTTTGAGCATGTATAGATAGGTCTCTCTGCCATGAGTGGCAGTGTTCCAATCCTCTTTAAGCTTTCTAGCCATGACCCTAGTGATTGGCCCAATATGACAAGGTGGTGAACTCTCAGTTGTAGTGGTGCTTGGGCCTCTTCTATCAACAACTCAATCCGAAAACGTCCCATATGCACTATGGATTCACTAATATGCCAGAAAAAAATAGAATACCCTTTATGAAAAACAAAACAAAACATATACTTACCTTCTTTAAACTCAAAGCCATGACAAACACTAACCAACCACCACCAGCTGCCATAAACCAACCAACTCCACAAAAGAACGCACAATAATCAATTCAATGCACCGTCGCTTGTTGCCGCACTCCGATTTGCTGTCTCAAAAATTACCATAATTTGATTTGCTTTCTCAAAAAATGCAGAGAAGAAAGACAAAAACATTGTGACAGTGGTACATTGTGATGGTGATACAATGTCTCGAGGGTTTTTAAAATTTCACAAGAATAATTTAGCAATTGCACATGAATATGAATGTAGGAGTGTGGGAAAAAAATGTACATAAAAAGTATTTCAATTATATTTTGCACCGTAGGTGAATGAAGTGAAATCAAACCTTTCTTAGGTTGGATTTGATATTGAAGTTATACGCAACATGATTTCTAGGCTAATAAATTAGACTCGCTTTCTTTTCTCTCTTTTAAGTAAATTGTCATAAATTAATTTATTGGTAAATTACTTTATAAAAGAAAGATAAATTTTAACTTAATTTTAGTTTACAGAAAAGTTATTTATTAATTTTTTTTTATTATTCTAAAAAAATATAGGGAAAAATTTATTAAAAAATAGTATGATTTTGGTTAATTAATCTTATTTTTTATTTAATTATTTTGCAATTAATATTTATTTGATAAATTAATGTCTACTTTACTTAGCCTTTTGTAACTAAAAAAATGTACTTCTTTCTTACACACCGCTAAAATGTAGGGGTGCAAAAAGAAACAGCACTAAAAATATTGAATTGAAAAGTCCTTTCCGTTGAAGAGTTTGTGATAGAAGGAGAAGGGACGAAGAGGTTGGAGAATAGCATGGCGTTGCAAGCAGGCGTGAACACCTCCAAGGTTCTGATTCTGGTTGGTGCCGGTAAGTAAGTGAGTGATTGGGTTTATTACCAACTCCTTTACCAATTAACGTGTTTTGCTTTTGCTTGTTCGTTAGGTTTGAGTGGTTCTGTTTTGCTGAGGAGTGGCCAATTATCTGGTCTCATCGCACAGCTTCAGGAGTTACTCAAGGGCGTCGACGATGCTGAGATTTTACCAGGCAGATATGATGCTGCGCTTATTGCTGCACAGGTGCATATTTCTCATGTCATCTTCATACGCACAATTCTTCTCTATTTCTCTGCCACACACCGTATTCAATTGTTTATTTAACGGTCTATTTTAAGCTCAGATTCGACAGCTAGCGCAGGAGATCAGGGAGTTGACCTTGTCCCACCCTGTCACCATCTTCAATGCCAATTCTTCTTCTTCTGGTACTTCAACTGAATTCTATTGCAAATTTCTGTATTTTCCTTTCTTCAGTTGTGATATTAAACATCAGAGGATAAATAATTTACTTTTTAGACCTCGATGAATCCATGATAGAATGCTGCTCAGTAACGTTTTATTTAAACATCTTTCCTCACTGGCTTCGTGATTATGATGTTAAGTTTACCAACCAATGCTCATTTTCTCTGTAGACTTGCTTCTTACATTACATTGTTTAAGAATTATTAATGATAATTGTCTTAGGCTTACCCAAGTACTTAATAAAGACTTAGGCCTTGATTGGATAAACTTCAAGTGTTTAATAGAAAATGAAAATAACATTGTAAAATGAATTAATCTTCTCCTATAAGTAAACAATAGTGTATCCTTAAGGTAAATAAACTTTTTGACTTTAAATTAGCTTTTAGACTTATGGGAGAAGTTTAATTTATTTTTCCTTCTTATTTTTGGAAGTGCTTATTGAAAAATTTATCCAGGCCTTAACCTTGTGAAATCTATTTCTTTTAATCATGTGTTAAGGAAATTGCTAACTTTAAACCATAAACGGTATGCTTTCGGGGTTTTCCAAGATAGCTTCACTCAACCAAATGCAAATTTATTGGTCAAGTCTATCTACTTATTCTTAAAGAATTGATAACGACCCGATAATGAGTTTCCTGATAAGCCCACCAAACACTCGCTAGGATAGACTTTAAATGACTCTGATACTATATTAAGAAGTGGACTTTAAGCCCAACTCAACCTCATAAAACCAACTTTTGAGGTGAGGTTTGCACCCACTTATATACTATGAAATGTCCTAATCTCTATTCGATGTGGGATCTCCAACACATCCCCTCACGTCGAGGCTACCAACTTGTGCGTGTGACTATATATTATGGATGGTCCAATAACGGCCTGATAGCGAGTGGCCTGATAAGCCCAGCAAACACTCGTTAGGATAGACTCGAAATGACTCTGATATCATATTAAGAAGTGGACTTTAAGCCTAACTCAACCTCATAAAATCGGCTTATAAGATGAGGTTTGCACCCACTTATATATTATGAAATGTCCTAATCTCTAGTCGATGTGTGATTTCCAACATTCCCCTTATGCCGAGGCTACCAACTCGTGCGTGGTAAGCTTAAAGTCCACTTCTTAATAATGTTAACGTGTTTACACCATATTTATTATTTCATGATAATGGCACACAATGGCTGACCTAAATAATGCTACAATAGTTATAACACTTAGTTGTTGGGTCTATTAGTGTTTAAGTTCAAGAGGGGAGGGGTGAATTGAACATATAAATTTTTTGCAAATGCAAACAGTTTTTAGTATATCAGAGGAAAAATAACAGATTGTTTTTAAAAGAAACAGATTGATTCTTTAGAACAGTCTAACACAATTTGAACTTGTTCAGATTAAAATTGCAATCAAACAAAGAGATATAACAGAATCAGATTGGTTAGCTTTTACCAACTTGAAGAATACAGATTATGCCAAGAAATCAATCAAGTTCATTCAACACAAGGTTTCAAAGGGAATGAATCTTTGTCAGGATTTAATGAATAAGACTATTTGTTCTTAAACCAATTAAAACCT
>Ga0123341_1003948_pt1 | contig 12885 bp, 7 predicted proteins | sample Turbeapinknodule_FD_89959 | JGI IMG/M metagenome (GOLD analysis project Ga0123341, IMG submission 89959) | Root nodule microbial communities of legume samples collected from Mexico - Turtle bean Mexico pink nodule | ecosystem: Host-associated > Plants > Roots > Nodule | place: Mexico: Nepantla... | reverse complement strand
TCATATAAGAGAATACAATAATAAAATTTATTCACTATCTTTAAATTACATAACTTGTTTAAATTTTAGAAAAAAAAAAATTCAAGGTTTCTAACTCAATTAAACTTAACAATATACTCAACTCAATAATATTTAATTGAAAATATCTAAATTGAATAGTGAAACAACTACTTTGATTGGAGGAAGGGAATTTGAAGATAAGGCTCCTTGGTAACTAGACCTTGTCATATCATGAATAGTTCATGTTTTCTCTCACATTTTCTTTATTGGAGATTGGGGAATTGTAGATAAGCCTCTATCTTAACTTCTCATATTCCCACAGATCAATTATGCTTGTGAAACAGAAGAAACAAATAAAAAAAATTAACATGTAAATGAAGTATACTAAATAATATAGGAAAATAAAACAAAATAATGATAATTAAAGTAATATTTTTGGATAATTACAAATGTGGAAACACACTAATAGTTGAAATATTAACAAATATATCCCATGTAACAAATTGTAATTGGACATAGATAACCACAGTGAGTTGTTTTGAACTCACCAAATTCAATGACAACCAGGCTGAATTTATCTGTAGGCCCAATTTCCATTAATGGGTTTGCATGTAACCTTCAGTTTCATATACTCAAACTTACATGATTCAGTATATGCAATTTCTCCCTTCACCTCCATTCTTTTAAAAAAATCCAATCTTATATTGGTAGTTGAGGTAAATTTTGCACTGTTTTTTAGTTCATTTTCTGTTTGCTTATCTTTTTATTTTTTTTATACTAGATTGCACAATCCATAACACTCCTTAGTGTAATATGTATTCTGGATTGTACAATTTGGAAGGTAAATCTGGATACAAAAATGTCTTCCAAATTGTTCAATTTGTAACATATTTTGAACTTACAATTTGAATTGTAGAATCTGAAAGACAAATTTGGATATGACTTAACCTTCCAAATTGTACAATTTGAAATACATATTATAGTAATGAGGTGTTATGAAATGTGCAATCCAGATTATACTTATGGATTCAAGAATACATTTTACATTTTGTAATCCAGAGTATATTTTATTAAAGAAAAAAATATTCTAAATTATAGAATTCTACAATTCAAGAGGTGTAAATAATAATAAAAAAAAACATTTTGAGATTGTAAAATCTGAAATATATTTTGTTAAGAAAAAAGTAATGCTTTTTATCTTACCTATGGAGGTGCCATAGAAGCTATGGATGTGGATGAAGAAACAACCTTCATCAGATTTAGGTTATGCATTGTTTTCTTTAGGCAAATTCTTCCTGCACCCTTTTATTAATCTGCACCCATACTTTTGAAAATACTGAAATTATTCTTCTGAAAATTAATGTAGGTATTGTGTAGTAGTAGTTAGTTTGTTGTGAAAGTTGTAGTGTTACATCTATGGTGGTTGGTGGTGGAGTTTATTGGTAATTCATATCTCCAATAAGGAATCTTGAAATGCTCTCCAACAAAAAAATGCAACCAGAAGCAAAGAAGAGGGGTTGTGGCTGCTATGGAGAAGAATGCTAAGATGAAGAAGTGTGGAAAAGAAAAGAAAAGGGTATTATTTATTTTTTCACTAAGGGTAAAAAGGTATTTTTACTCCATTGGGGGTGCAAGATGAAAACATGGGGTAGAGGAGGAATTTGACTTTTCTGTACAACTTCGAAACCAGCTTCAAAAGTTGGAGAAGGAACTTGACTTCTATGAAATTTTTCATTTGTTCTTCTGTAGCTCAAAGCAAAGGTTTATCATAACAATGAACTTCCTATATCTCACCATACACTATTTTTCACAATGAAAAAGAGAAGAACATAATAGGAGTTTTAAAAATTCGTCAAATACCAGTCATAATTCATCGGGTTCGGGAATTACCTTATTTTTGTGCTACTTGTTTTGCCTTTTACAAATATGATTATCCCTCAAAGAAGAAAAATAGTATATGTATAAGTATTATTAGATTCAATGCATGGAGATTGACACAAACATTAATAAAATATTTTTTCTTTGTACTATTAATTAGTAAATGTTTGTGCTTGGCACGCTAACTAAAGATTATTTCTTTTTCATAAAAAGGTAGGTGAAGTTCAATTAGGACTTTAATTTCTTATTTAAAAAAAAAAACATTTTCGTCATAGAGGATGACAAGAAGATTTAATTTTGTCTGACTTTTTAATTTTTCGAATCAAATATAATTTTATGCGAGATCTTTTTGAAAAAGAAAAAAAAAATCTAATTAAATTATTTTAATGCTTTTCTTGTGATATATATTTTTTAAAACCATTACAAAAATTGTGTAATGAAAACTCTTTTTATTTCTAAGTTAAACAATTGAGTAACTCCGTTTATGCTGATTCTTATATTTGTTATAACTTTGAAAAATTACATTTGTGTATTTTATTCTTATGTCTTAACACGTTTTCTTGTTTAAGATATTGTTCTTTTATTTTATGTATAAACCATACATAAAGTCATGCTATAAATAAATGATAAATATAAGTGTATTTCATTAAAGAAAAACCAATGTAAAGTATTTGAAAATAGTTAACATAATTTTTTTAAAACATTATTTGTCATTAACTAAAATTGATGACTGATATTTATAAACAATAATTACATTACATTAACAATGAATGTGACCTAATGTGTAGCTATGTCAAATATTCACACCTTGCCTTGTTTGTTAAACCATTTGTGTAGTGCCCTCTTGCATATATTATTATTATTCAATGAATAAGAACAAAGCCTTCCCATGTCATAGTTATTTTTGTTTATTAATTCAAGCTGTAATTACTATTTTATATCTAACCCATATTTTTATTTGATTGAAAGTTGCCTTATATGATACTATCCCCAATTTTAAATATAAATTAAAAATTACAACTACATCAATGCTGATTTCAAATATAAATAAAGACATATAAACTAATTATTGATTTCAAATATAAATAAAGACATATAAACTAATTTCACATAATTTTGTAGAGTGCTTGTTACGATATTAAGTTATTTAGAAGTGTCTTCGGTATACGGGTTGAAACACCCCTAAAATATCGTTTTTTATTTCATTAATTCATTGTTGATATAAAAAAAAAATCTGTTTTAAAATATCCTTCATCTAATTGATGTTTTAATTTTTAACATCTCTTATTTATTGTTAATGTCAAGTTTTAATAAATGATAGTTTAAGAAAGAAGATTATTTTTTAAAATGAAATTAATACAACTAAATAGCACTAACTAAGTTTTTTAATTAACACACCATTTTGGTTTATATTCAAGATTTGGAAGGGGTAAATATTAACTTTTACAATAATTATGTGAAAAAAATCACATATAAGATGCTCTTCAATTGGTTGCCATTGCAAAAATCTTTACACTAACACTACATTAAAAAAAAAACTTATCTTTAATAGTTTCTGTTGGAGAGTGAGGTATCTATATGAAAGTCAATTTAAGAGAAAAACAATATATATAAAGAGAAAGAAAATGCACATGAAATGTTACTCAATTTAATATGATGAATAATGATAATTTCATTGTGGTGATATCAACTAGGATGAGTTACTGTTGAAATGACTTCAATTCCTCTTCAAAATCAATACCAAAAACCAAAAACAAAATTAGATACAGAATACCCGAAAGCAATCTAGTTACTATAACTTAGGATTTGGTACAACAGGAGGGGCAAGCACCTAGATCTACAGGCAAGGACTTACAGAACTAAAAATTTATTTGAATTCTCAACAAAGGTGTGAAATATAATTCAGATTTTGACAGGAGTATGAAAACAAAAAAATCACCATGTACATCACAGTAATTCTCTGTAATACCAACAGACTTAACAAGTCCCCCAGAAAAACCTCTATATAAATGAAATCTAAAAGATCAAAACTTTGAAAAAATGGAGGCTTAAAAATGGGGGGAAATGGTTATACTCCTTGATAAGAAGGAATTAACTTTAAGAAGAAAGCATGTAGCATGACACATTTAAGCAGTTGGACTCCAACACCAAAAAATGAGGCACCAGGGACAAGTTCTTTCTTAATTTGACTCTACAAGAATGTACTTAGTATCTAGGCTGTGATTTTCTTTCCTTTAACTTTATCCTTGAGGGTTCCCTTATATTGTTTTGATAAATCCAATGCATCACCTGCAGTTTGTTTCTTCCGCTTACTAATGCTGGCAGGATTACCAATGGGACCTGACCAAGCTTGGAATGGTTCCTTTGAAAAGGTGTAGGAGGTTGAACCCAAAGAGATGTCAGAAGGAACAATATCTGGATCAATGTGATTAGAAGATCCCAAAGGAAAGCCAAGTTGTCCATCTTCATGAGGTGGAGGGAACTTTTCACTCTTGCTCTTAGCATTTGCATGAGTGATTAAACGCCTTCTCTGTTGCACACATCACAGCAGCCAATAATCAGTGTTACTTTTATACTTCCAGTCATAATTGTACAGATTTTCAATTGCCAATTATTAAAAATGAAAATTATTAGAAGGAAAACAGCATAATAAGGCACCAAAACATAATCTACTATGATCAATAGATAGTAGTAATTTTCTTCAACATACATCAACGTTGGATTGAAGCTCAGCATTGGCTTCAAGAGCAGGAGCACCTTTGGCAGACCGATCACGCAACCGATGCTTCTTTGCACCATCAACATGAGCTTTGCCTGCAGCTCTTGATCTGGTCATCCATATTTGCAGGGAATATCGGTCAAATATAATAAGATCACCAAATTAAAACTAGCAGATGTTAATCAAAATGAACAAAGGAACACTCTGCTGGTCACTACATATGTATGTCATTGTGTGTGTTGGGGTCTGTAAGTTGAAGCAGAGTGTGGTTAATCTGCTCACCATCTCTAGTGTTGTTCAGTCATAACATTAAAGCATGGAAAGCTATAGTTTGGCACCTATTTAGCTAATATAAATAAAGAGAACATGTAAAAAGTTTTTCAGTCTCCACTTTTTGTCATAAAAGGTATTTATGATAAGTGTAGTTGAATAATTCAGATAAAATTAAATATTATTATTAACTACACCTTATATTTTTTAACCTGAATGTCAATACCTCCTCCAACCTTTTTGTCCCAACCCCCTGCTTTTTAAATATATATCTTTTTTAAATGTTCACACGTGCGTGCATCAAGCAAACTTCATAGAAAAGATACCTCCTTGCTTCATCATCCCGTCGTTTAGCATCCATTTCCTTTGTTGGGGGATATTTTGGAAGACTAAGAGGATCACAGGCATAAGGTTCTGTGGTAAAGAACTGCAAAATAATAGGAAGGTTGAACAAAATACCAAGGGTTTGATTTAAAAAAAATGGAAAAGATATCTAAATTCAACAAAAACAACATCTACTTAAGATTCAAGAGAAGTTTCAATTTATTAAGATTAATTTTGGAATAACATCCCTTATGGTGATTGTTTAAAACATGTCATCCAATCCATCATTTGGGATATTCATATACTTGTTACTCCAAGGAAAACACGACACATTGAATTAACTTCCAAGGTCATCCAAACAACACCATTTTACATCAAATCAAACTTGTAGATCCTATTCCAAGAAAGGCATATCATCCAAATGATACAAAAATTACAATGTTTTCCTCAGACAACATTCAAGATTTGAGGGACCAGTCTCCTAAAGCAGCAGTTCACAACAATCATGCGCATTTTTTGGCATAAGATATCAGAGGCAAAAAGCTGAAGAACCATGCCCCCAAAGTTTTTTGTTAATAATAGAAGAACCCACTGTCAATCTTGTAGTTTAGGATCATATAATAAAACTAGTGATTCATCACAAAGGTGCTCAAGAAGTTCAACATACGGCTTATTTTATGTTTCATGAAATAGTCCCGAATATGTGCTTTAGGCAATCTACGGACACTGAGAACAGATCAGGATCCAATAGATGTCTAAGTAGCATGAAATAATAATATAAAAAAACGAGTTTTCAAAATCCCACCTCACTTCTTAGAGCTTCTGAGGCACACTTTCGTTCTGCTGGATCAATTGCAAGAAGAGTCTCAATAAGGGGCAGAGCTGAAGGTGGAAAATCTTTAAATGTCTCTTTTATACACCTCTTGTATGGATCTCGAGGTTTAAACAAGGTAGCATTAGGCATCTTTGACTTCTTCCAGTACTCATCAGAAGGTGATCCACAAAGTTTGTATATCTTATGCAGTTGTTCCACCTGGGTAAGTTATCAGGAAAGGGTCAGAAAATATCCAATGAAGATTACAAATAACCAGCAAATATGGTGCAAGTAATATATTATTAATGCAAATTGCAATACAAACTCCTTCAAACTACATAAGAGATGGAAGAGCTAAACATAAGATCTTGTATATCACTTAAAAAGTGTGATTTGGGAAAACAGACAAGGGGGTGCATTTAAACAAACAGAAATCTTGTAAAGATAATGTTTCGTAGTTATTAGTCTGCATTGCATAATTTGATAACTGAACCAAAATTATTATATCTATCATCATAATCACTAGTAGTGCTGCAAGAGAAAGTCTGGCTGGAAGAGAAAATGCTGCAAGACACTAGTCCTAGCATGGTCGTAGCTATCAGAATTGTATTACTCACTTCAATACTCTTGTGTTGTGGTCAGTTAATCCTGTGACATGTTTGTTGGGCTCTGGATGATACATTAGAATCTTGGCATTTCCTTGCTGGTTACCTCTCAGGTTCTTAGGGGCAATGTATTTATGAGGCAGGGTATGTACTTGTGATTGTTGGGAGAGAGTGTTATGGGTACTTGGATTTTGTAAACAGACCACGGAACTGGTTACATTGCATTTATGTGTACAATAGGCAATTAAAAGTCATACAACCAACTGGTTATGCATAAGAGGAAAACATATTTGTAAATCGCTTTCTTCAGGTAATACTGGTACCAGCTTACACTAATATACCATTATCATTGCTGATAAAAAAAACTAGTGCTAAATCCTTAAAAATGCATGCCTTGATTTTTTTCTCTTCTTTTGAGGGAGCATTGCTTTGTACACCATTAACACACGGCCAAATAAAATGGACAAACTGACATTTTAACCAGTCAACCAAGAAAAATGTTTTAGTAATAACATTTTGAATTGGTAACAGGTATGCAGCTTCGGTGTGTGCAATTCTCTTGTTGAGAAACATCTGGTTATGCTCCAACACTTCATTCCTCCCTAGAAGAAGTTTCAAGTAAATATCTTATCGATCAACATTCAACTCATAAGAATCATGCTCCTTTATAGTATTCTAAAATTTGTATCTCCTTTTTACCAGTTTTTGTTTTCAATAATACATGTATGTTAAAGAAGCTTGAACAAGGGATATAAAGGCAAAGGTACACATGCACAAATGAAAACCAAAGGTACAAGGGTTACATCAGACGGGAAGTAGCTAGTTACAATCTCTTCCACTAGATTTTACATCATCTACCCTATAATTTGATTTGTTCCACTTTCACCCATCATGTTTCATGAAAGATTTCCTAAAAACTAATTTAAATAAAAAATATTAAGCAAATATTCTCAACATTCCTCCTTGCCTTAATATTTGTTTATTTGAATTTCATATTTGATTCTCCTTCTTTTAATGCTTGATTTCCTCCTTTTTTTTTCTTGTAATTCTAATCTTTCTCTTTCTTTCATGAGATCAGTTGGAGATCCCACTTCGACTAGATATTAAAGTTGGGTGCAAACCTCACCTATAGGCCGGTTTTATAAAGTTAAGTTAGACTTAAAGTCCACTTCTTAATATGGTATCAGAGTCATTTAAAGTCTATCCTAGCGAGAGCTTATTGGGCCTATCGTGCCACCCGCTATTGGATCGCTATCGAACCACCAATAAATATATAGTCACATGCACGAGTTGGTAGCCTAGGTGTGAGGGGTGTATGTTGGAAATCCCACATCGACTGGAGATTAGAGTTGGGTGCAAACCTCACCTTATAAGTCGATTTTATGAGGTTGAGTTAAGCTTATAGTTCACTTCTTAATGGGATCATATCTTCATTTAATTTGACATTCTTCATGCATTTCTTCTTTTATCAACCTCATCTTTTTGTCTATTATGAATTCCATGTAGTAACATTGAACCTTTGATGGATGTTAGAATATGGTTCTTCCTCTACTTTCTCCTCTTGGACATCAAACTTTTTCAAGAGACATCTATCTTCTTTTAATTTTGATCTTTCTTTTATATCTTCTTCATTTGTATTCAACTCCTCTTTAATCAAATGTTCCACAACAAGTTGTTCTCCATTCTTAATTCTTAGTTTAGAAATATAAGATTTGTTGAGTTCTTTTAAAAGTTATCGGTTTAGAAATATAAGATTTGTTGAGTTCTTTTAAAAGTTATCGATCACGCATCATATGGTTTAGTATCTATAAGCCAACCTTTTGTAAATTTGTTGGTTGTAAAATATGATGTTGGTTCCTCTTCTGATTCGTCCTCTACAATCTTTAAAACTTCTTGAGGATTTTGAGTTTTGCATATCTTTTCTGCATGTCCCAATTGACCACATTTGTGACATTCTGCATCTCACATCCATCAATACTTGTTGTGTTAGTGATTATTTTTCTTGCAATAGGGACAAGATCGAAAAACATGTGTTGTTGTTTTGGTTGTATTTGCTCCTTTTGTAGTTCTTGACTTCGAAGTAAAGCACCATCACAATCTTCTCTCATCAACCTTCATTGCCCTTGTACTTGCAAGGCATGAATCACTTCTGTCAAGTTAAGATCCTTTGTGTTTCCTAACAAAATAATAGATGTTTTGTATCTCTCCGGTTACCTAAATTTTCTCAACTAGTATGGAATTCGGAAACTCCTTACCCAATAATTTTATCTTGTTAGCAGTACCCAACAATTTGTTCGAGTATTCCTTAATTGTCTAAAATTCTTTCATCCTTTGCAGCTCAAACTCCCTTATCAAATTTTGCACTTTCATGCCTCAAATATTCACGTTTCCTTCATATTCTCCTTTTAAAAAATCTCTAATGTATTTGGGTGACCTTAGGGTCATGATTCTGGTGAGAATCATTTGTGAAACACCAACAAACAAACATGACTTCACCTTAGCGTTCTCTGTCCTTTTTTTTTCCTTTTGCATCTTGATTTCAGCCATGATAGGATAGCGGATCAACAATGTAATCTTCTTACACAACTTCCGATAAATCTAGCCCCTCTAGATAAGTTTGCATACTTATAGCTCATAGATCATAACTTTCACTAAAAATGGAATACGACTTATGAGAAATTTCTTTCTCCTTCCATTCCATAGGTCTCGTGACAACTATTGCTCTAATATCACTATTGGGATTTTGGAAATATAAGAGATATGTTATATGGAGGAGCTTGTGATTTATTTTATCCATGTACTCTATATAGAATAAAATGTAACATAATATCAAATATTAACAATATCCCAATCTAAGCATCCTAAATCTAAATAATAAATAAATATTTTTATCTTCATGTAAAATATATTTTAAAAAAAACTTAAAGATTTCTTAAATATTGATTTAAGTAAAAGATGTTAAGCAAATATTCTCAACAAATGGTTTATTAAATCATGCAGTAACTCAGCAATTGGTTATTTCTCATACTTTTCAGTTTCTTAGTTTATTTCTCATTGATTACATGTTTTCATATTCATTGCAGATATGCATAATGCCAGCCTTCCAAATGGAAGTACAGTGTATAAGGATTGGATCATAGTACACAGGCTGACCCTGATGGTTGGGAGGCAGAAGGAGTTGCAATGCAAAAATTAAAAGGTTAATACATGCATATTTAGAAAGAAGAATGTTCCATTAGGATATATAGCTTCTTTTTACTATTTCAAAAACATAAAATTTGTTGGATTACCACACTAACTGTTAGGCAAAGATTTTAAATGAAAATTCCTATAAATCCAAATAAGACAATTTAAGATCTCACCTCTGTACGTCCAGGAAGAATAGGTTTCCCAGCCAATAACTCTCCTAAAATGCAACCAACACTCCAAAGATCGATGGCCACACCATATTCTGTGGCACCAAGAAGTAACTCAAGAGGGCGGTACCAAAGGGTAACTACACGATTAGTCATGGGATGGCTGCAGTTTGGATCAAAGAAAGACGCAAGGCCGAAGTCAGCAATTTTAAGTATCCCTTCATTGTTAATAAGAAGATTTGATCCTTTAATATCACGGTGAAGTATGTTTCGACTATGACAGTGCTCAAGTCCTGATAGCAGTTGATGCGTGTAACATTTAACCTGCAGTAGGAGACAGTATTTTGGAGACATCAAACACAGCAAATTGAAAAGAAGCCAAAGGGTATCTTCTATTTCTTAGATTATTAAGGCAAACCTGGTCTAACCTGGGGCTCTGTAAATTTTATGTCAGGGCTTGCAGCAAGTCCAGCTAAATCATGCACCATGTAATCAAACACCAGGTACAAACTCAAGGACATTCTGGATGTAACTAAACCTTCTAGCTTTATAACATTGGGATGATCCAATCTTCGTAAAATAAGAATCTCTCTGGCCATGAATTTTACACTCTCAGGTTCCAAATTGTCAAATCGAACCTTCTTCAGTGCAACAATCTTACCCGTCAAAGTGTCTTTAGCTTTGTATACATTACTATAAGTTCCTTGACCAATCTAATAAGGAAATTTAAAGAAAAATAAAACAAGAATGAGAAGAACAGAATTTGGATCTCAATATGCAGACTCAATTGGACTTCAAACCACATCCACACGTCCCTGATATGGCAAGACTCATCAAATGCATTTCCATTTAAGTTAAAAGTAACACAAGCATCTAAATAAAATTGAAGTTCAAAATTTTTGCCAATCAATACAAACCCACCTTATCAATTTTCTCAAATGTGTCAGCCTTTCGCGGAATCCACCCGCTAAGGGCTTCACCACACACTGCTGTTAGCCAAGGTGGCCACCCAGCTGCTACTTGCTCCCCCTGCAAATGCTTCGGTGGATTACTTAGCCTTGGATTTGGCTTTGATCTTCTTCTGTCACCTTTTGGCCCCCGGACTCCATCGGCACCACCACTCCCTTCCCTTCCCTTCTCTTTCTCCTTCTCCTTCTCACCATTCAGAGCCTCTACCACGTTCTCCTCAGCTCTGCTTGAGGACACATCATCAATTTTCTTGTTGGATTCAACACTCACACTCTTCTCCTCCTTCGCCTCGGAGATTATTCCCGATGACACTTCTCTCCCAATCACACACCCCATTAACTCTCCTCGAAGCCAAGCTTCATTCCCTTGACATGACTCGCTCTTGTAAGGGTTTCGGATCACCACACTAATCCAATAACAATAAAAAAAAAGGTAAAACACGAGCATGATTATATGATCACGATTATAACTATTACGAGTAAAAAACATTTTACCCTTGATCAACCTGGTCATCCTACAACAATCGGTAACATCATCCGGGGAAATAAAAACACTTAAGCATCAAGTGACGAATGAGAAGAATTTGGAATAAAAAGCAAAGCTTATTCCCGTCTAGGACGATCACTGGCCCAAAAGGTGCAGGAGTACAAACATACACACTGACCAATTATGAATTCAGTTGACCGTCAAAGTGATCTATCTACATACACAAAAGGAAAGTGAAAAAGTACAAATTTTTATTTTCATTTATAGCTTCCCAGATAGAGGAAGCACGTGATGGGTTGAGAAAAAAAAAGGGGCAAAGAAGAAAAACAGAAAAAAGAGCAGGGCGGTTGCAGAGCGTGATTGAGAAAGAGTAATTGGAACTGGGGTTTGTATTTGAATAAAGAGAAAGAGGTTGTTGTCTTGTCTGAGAAGTGTGGGCACTGTGTTACCTGCGTTTGTTTGTCTGGTGATGTTGTTTGGTCCTTTTGTAGCTCTCTCCGAGACGAGACGAGGAATATAGAGAGGATGAGATCTTCCAACTCTCATAAAGTCAAACCTCTACAAATCTCTTTCTTACAACACCCATTTCATTTCTTTTCTACTTCTTTCCTCTTTCCACCTTCCTAAATTCATGCCTCTTATTCTTAATTTCATTCTTGTGCCCAAATAAATTAGGGAATCACTGGAAAAAGAGACTCACAAACCAAGGACCCAAATGATTGCTAATTATTGTTATTATTTTTTCATTTTGAATTCTGTTCAAACTGATATATAACATGTTTGGTTGGAGGAAGGTGATGAAAATAAGGAGTGATGGAATTAAATTGATTTGTTTGACAAGACCAAAATTAAAAAAAAAATAGTTAAACAGTGGTTTATTTTATTTTATTTTCGTTTGTTAATAAAACATTTTAAAATTTTATCTATTTATTTTATTCAAAATAGAAAAAAAGTAGGTAGGGGAAAAAAATAAAATAGAAAATAAAAATACGTGCACATAGTTTTTTTTTTTGTTAAATCAATATATTTTTTAGTGAGGACTGGTTTTTTTATATATTGAAATTTATGTAAGAATTTTACTTTTTTAAATGACTTATTTTTGTTTCTGAGGTTATAAAGTGCTGATTAGTGTTTGTTATTTTCTTTTTTGAAAGTAAAATAATTGAAATAATGGTACTTATAAATTTAGGACCGATTTAATGTTTTACTTTGGTGGAATGAAACACTACTCAGGATTTTTGTTTTGTTTTGGAGAGAATGGACTTTTTTTTAAGAGAAGAAAATAATGAAACTAGTTCTTTCTTATAAATTGGTAAGTTACAAATTTAAATTGTACTGACTTAGTATAAGTGAAACATTCAAGAATTATGAAATGTAAGTTAAAACCAAGTAAACTCATCCTACTTTAAGTTTAGGTTAAATGAGTTTGAGTTCATTTATAGAGAGATTTACATATTTTCATAT
>Ga0123341_1003947_pt1 | contig 12888 bp, 13 predicted proteins | sample Turbeapinknodule_FD_89959 | JGI IMG/M metagenome (GOLD analysis project Ga0123341, IMG submission 89959) | Root nodule microbial communities of legume samples collected from Mexico - Turtle bean Mexico pink nodule | ecosystem: Host-associated > Plants > Roots > Nodule | place: Mexico: Nepantla... | reverse complement strand
GCGGGAGGGGTGCCAGCTGTCTTGTCGACATGACGAAGCTTCCGGAGGACGTCTGGGGAGGGGATGCGTATTCCTGGGTCTCGCTGCAGAACCCTTACAGTTTTGGGAGCCGTGGGGGGTCGACGACCAAGGAGAGGGACTATGGTGGGTTGGGAGGGGGGCTTGTGAGGTTGACTCTTCATCAAATTGTTGAGATGAATGCGAGTGTTTTGGCTGATGGGGGTGATGGAGGGACAAAGGGTGGAGGTGGCTCCGGAGGCAGCATTTACATCAAGGCTTACAGAATGTAATATTTTTTTTTTGTCTTTTTTCCCCTTTTCTGGTTAACATAAGCATATATGAGGGACATGCGTTATATGACAAGTTGCTATATTTGTTTCTCTGAAATCTTGTATCTGAGATTCTTTGTAAACATTTATATGTTTCCGTGATGCTGCATTTGAGATGTGGTTTTCTAAGTCTAATATCAGCATCACAATTAATTTCATGGTATGTGTTCAAATTACCAACTATAACTTGTATTTTGGTAAGAAACATTCTGAAGCTTAATACCAAAGTGAGCTGGTGAATGTACATATGTAAAATATAAAATATCCAGCAGAAGGATATTTTCTCCATAGTCCCTTACATTCCTTGATGTGTACAGCTACATGCCAATAATGGAATGTTAATAATTTGTTTCGTGCTTGATTTTAGTTGAAATGTGAATCTAGTTTTTATGCTGTTTCATTGATATGTTTTTTTTTTTTCTGGAAATGATCAGGATTGGCAGTGGGATTATAACTGCTTGTGGAGGTAACGGCTTTGCTGGTGGTGGAGGTGGCAGGGTTTCAGTTGATGTGTTCAGCAGGCATGATGAGCCTAAAATATATGTGCATGGTGAGATTTTTAGTTTGTGCATTGGTTAGCTGTTACATTATATATGCTTAACATTAATATATGCTTAACCTTTTGTAGTAAATAAACATATATGAACATTAATATAGGGAGCATTGAGTTGCATGCCACTCTCTGTCGTTGATTTGTTAATGGGTGATAAGGAAAATGTTTTAGAAATCAAAGCTAACATTTTTCAGCCTTTTGAAATAAAACTTAGGTTGCCCTCTAGAATTAAGTTTCACTTGAGTTGGCAAATATGATTTGATGATCAACTATTTATCAACCTAGAACCTACTTTTTGGCCAACACTGGTAGGTCGGGTAAGTGATATTTAATTAGTTAAATACCTTTGGCTTTCAGTCAGTTGCTTGAAATTACCATTATGACTTTGTTGTTGTGTTAGCTTGTTGGGACTCCAAACTTACCATCGGTTACACTGACTGCAGTGCACGATTGATTTCTTATTTCAGGTGGTAAGAGCCTTGGCTGTCCCGGAAATGCAGGTGCTGCTGGGACTCTTTATGATGCAGTCCCTCGAAGTCTTATAGTTGATAACTATAACATGACAACCGATACAGAGACTCTTCTCTTGGAGTTTCCAAATCAACCCCTTTGGACTAATGTTTATGTTCGAAATAAGGCCAGGGCCACAGTTCCATTGCTTTGGAGTCGTGTACAGGTTTGTCAAATGAATATCACATTAGTTGGATAATCCCAATGCCAATATTCTGTTAATCAACTCCTTTTCTTCTCTTGTTTGCTGACACCTGACATTCTCTCCCCCCATTTGTTTTGCTTGTATCCTCAATTTTTTATATCTATTTAGAAGTTCATTAGTAAACTCAAGATGAGCATATGCAGTCACTTTTGGGTACCCCTAATACAACTCAATATCTGATTAAGCCAGGAACTTTTCTGAAAAGATAACTGAAAAATTCTGACATCCCATTTTTCATTTTATGTCCTGAATGATGCATGGGTTTTAGTATTTTATATTGTCCTGATTGTTCTTGCTAAAGTTGTCTCCCTCAAAGAACCCAAGTGCTGAAAAACTTCTCTTTGGTAGTTGGTACGGATATTTTTAATTAACCACTTAAGCAAATTGAGTAACTCCCACTGACAATATTGTCGAAGATTAAAACATTGAAGAATCAAAGACAATAATTTCTGGGTTTGGTTTTCATATGCCTTTATTCCGTTTGCTTGATATATATTTTGCTTATATTGGCATGTTTAGTTAATTGTTGGTCATTGAAATCCATACTGGTTGTTCCCCTTGACTTGACTTATATTTTTAATAGATAAGAAGTTTTCTTGATGTTAATGTAAATTATATATATAATCTTCTAAATTCTAATGTATTTAGGGGGAGGGTCGATGTCTTGAGTAGATATACAATGTAAAAGATAATCGACTTCCTGTTAGTATTCTGGGTTGGCTGCTTCTTTGAGGACGCCTCTGTCTCTTTATTAATTTTTTATGAAAGATTTTCTATTTTTATTTGCTTTTGTTTCTAATAAGTTCTTTTATAAAAAAATGACAAGTTTCCTCCTTGTCATCCCTTCTTCATATCATGATCTTTGTGACCTTTTAATTTTAATCTGTTTGAAAAAAAATGTTTGGTATGTGAAGGACATCTGTACAACTTTCTTTTCTTTTTATTCATTATATAGGTGCAAGGACAAATAAGTATCTTGCAGGGTGGGGTGTTGAGCTTTGGTCTACGACACTACGCAACATCAGAGTTTGAGTTATTAGCTGAAGAACTGTTGATGAGTGATTCTGTAATGAAGGTAATTGGAATGAGTTCCTGTATATGTTCCATCTTTGAACTGTGCTGTAGAGCTAGTAAACATAATGAGCATATCATATAGGCAGCACTAATTTTTTATTTTGCCAATAGTCAATGTTACAATGTTATTTGCTGATGTTTTTACACTTAAAATTTTATGAAAAAGGTTTATGGAGCTCTACGCATGTCTGTAAAAATGTTCTTGATGTGGAACTCAAAAATGCTCATAGATGGTGGGGAAGATGTGACTGTGGAAACTTCTTTACTTGAGGCTAGTAATTTGATTGTTCTCAGGGTATTTAACCACTCCTTGAATGAATAAAATTATTGCATGTATGATCTTCACATTTGACTCATTGGGGTTTCATTAACAGGGGGCTTCTGTGATACATTCTAATGCAAACCTTGGAGTTCATGGACAGGGTCTACTTAATTTATCTGGACCAGGAGATTGGATTGAAGCACAGCGTTTGGTTTTATCCCTATTTTATAGTATTCATGTAAGACATTGTTTATTTTCACCACCTATCTTTGTAATTTTACCGCCTTTTAAACACTCGATTTCCCCATCTGATCTGTCTTTATTTTTTAGTTAGGAGATCTCATTTCTTTTTCACTAGACTAACTTTTTTTTTTCACTAATCTTTTCAAATTAATTTGTAACACGTTTCTTATTCTTTCTTATTTTTAGTGGCTAAAACTGTAGGGCGTTTTTTCTGTACATTAGTGGTTAGTTGTGTGCTATTTTTATTTATTTAGAAAACATTGGAAACACATCCTAATATTTTCCAGTTGTTAAATACCTTTACATTGTTAGTAGTAGAATCAAATAATATGAAGTTTTCCTTTGGGTCTAAAACATAATGCACTTGAACAGAAAAATGATGGTATATCCCTTCAATTAACATTTATCATTTGTAACCTAGTTATACACCTTCTAAAATTTCTATCGCTAATCCAAAGAAACTTCTTTTTTCTGTTATGTTAAAAATAAGATGAATGCAGAAACTGTCTGAGGAAAATATCATTATGACTACTGAGCACGGATATCATGTCTCTTTACACCATGTCAAGATCTTGGGCTTTATTTGGGGTGTAATGGACTGTTTTTTTGTCCCTTGTGCCATTCTTTTGGTGGCGCAGTTGCACTCTTCTGATGCTTTTGGGCTTTATTTGGGGCGCAATGGACTGTTTTTTTGTCCCTTGTGCCATTCTTTTGGTGGCGCAGTTGCACTCTTCTGATGCTTTTGGTTGATTCTTGTTAATTCCATCTTTTAAATGAAACCAATGTGGTAACTTGGTAGTTTTTGGACATTAACCAATGATGATAATACTTTTTGTGCATATGTTTTGGTTGAGCATTATTTGGCCTTAGCTCTACATATTGAGTTTTTTTTTTACATTTTTTATAGGTTGGGCCTGGATCTGTCTTGCGTGGTCCATTGAAGAATGCAACAACTGATGATGTGTATGTTTGGATGTTGTCAAAATATTCTCATTCTACACTTTTTGTGTGTAGTTCTGCTAAATTTCCATTCTTTTATGATTGACAGTACTCCAAAGCTTTACTGTGACAATGAAGATTGCCCCTATGAATTACTTCACCCCCCTGAAGATTGCAATGTGAACTCTTCCCTGTCTTTCACACTTCAGGTGCTTTATGAAGTATTGATGGTGTAGTACATTTGGTTGTGCTTATATATCTACATTTGAAACTTGAAAATTCTGTATGTTACCTTTCTAGATCTGCAGAGTCGAGGATATCCTTGTTGAAGGCCTTATAGAAGGTTCTGTTGTTCATTTCCACCGGGCCAGGACCATAAGTGTTGAATCTTCTGGCATAATATCCGCCTCTGGAATGGGTATGCTTATTTGTTGTGTGTGTGGTGGTTGTCACTTTTGACTTCTAGTATCTGGATTTTCTAAATTGATTGTGTAAAAAAATTTGCAGGCTGTACTAGTGGTTTGGGCCATGGAAATATTCTAAGTAACGGTATTGGCAGTGGTGGTGGGCATGGTGGTAATGGTGGGGATGCATGGTATAATGATTATCATGTTGAAGGTGGCAGTTCATATGGGGATGCAAACCTGCCGTGTGAACTTGGTAGTGGAAGTGGAAGTGGCAACTCTACTTATATCACAGCTGGAGGTGGTATCATAGGTAAGCCAAAGTTTATGTTTGGGCTAGTTAATGTTTCTTTATGAATAATGAAAATGTTGATTGCCACTAAATTTATTCTTTTATTCGTATTCTTGTGTTGTATTATCTGTTAAGCAGTTGTTGGATCATTAGAACATCCTTTGTCGAGTTTGTCCATTGAAGGTTCTGTAAAAGCTGATGGAGAGAATTTTGAACCGGTAATCACAAATGAAGGTTTTGCAAGATTTGACAATTTTACTGGAGGTCCTGGGGGAGGATCTGGTGGCACTATACTATTGTTTCTCCATACACTTACCATTGGGGAATCAGCTGAGCTTTCTATTATGGGGGGCTATAGCAGTTTTAATGGAAGTGGTGGTGGGGGTGGTGGAAGAATTCATTTTCATTGGTCTGACATTCCCACTGGTGATGTTTATCAGCCAATTGCTAGCGTGAAAGGTGGCATTCAGACCAGGTATTTCTATTTCAAGTTTTTGCTGCAACTCTTCAATATTATTTTTGTTCTGATTTTGCATAATTGTTGAGCATGTAGTCTGTTATTTTTTTCAGTCAACATAGCTGTATTTTTAACCAAAAATAAGTTGTCACCAGTATCTGATGTTATCTTTGCTATTTCTTCAATAGCTTTTAATTGCCATTGATGTTTTTTTGGTTCCATTTTTTTGTTTATTTTATATCTATTGTTTCTCTGTATCTTCGAAGGAGTATACTTTTATAGTTTTTCTTTCCCTATCATCTTGGTACAGGCTTCATAGGTGGGCATAGATGCAGAAAATAATATAATGAGAAGCCAGTTAACTACTATTTTTTTTTTGTTTCTCTGTTAGAAAATGAAGTATGATCAAAGAGGATAAGGCATCCTCAAGATCTGGAAAAAGTTTTAAAATAAAAAAGAAGCAAAAATATATAAAGGAACAATGGGAAGCCAGTGGATGCTACTTGAAACAGCCTTGGGAAGAACTCATGAGAGAAGATAAGAACATAAACCCTTTCCCAATTATTTAAGGGCAATAAAACACCCTGCTGCACTTGATAATTGCCAATTATCACTTTTGGCCTTTCTACTCTTGTTAAACCCTTTAAATTGGTCTCTAAAAGACTGCTCTAGCATAAGACACTCCCAGTGGTCATCACTCATTTCAGATCTTGAAACGTTTGAGGTCTGTGGATTTGTAGCAAACTTTTTCTGTTAATCCCTTTTGGCCAATGTCTTTCTTTTTCTTGGGTGTGAGGGTTGTAATTAGAAGATGGCTTTTTTATTTATTGTTTGCTTTGGTGTTTTAAACTTAATAATTTTTAGCTTGTATATTTCAATAATTTAATTGGAATAGTGTAACAATGTGAAGATTTCTTACAATCATTCAATCATGAATTGCCATGTATGATTTCATTGTTTACTTTTGTGATAATTGTTTTGAAAGTCATATCTAGGATGATTTTTAATAAACTGGCATTATAAAAATCTTTAAATAAAATCCATTTCAATCTTTAATTTATCAACTTTTCTTTCATTGAAGTTTCTATTTTCTGTCCCTATTTCATTTCAGTTTCTGCCTTTTTGCCTTTTGTTCGTGTTATAATGGAAATTTCAGGACTTTATAATTTTTTCTTAATTATGATAGGGGAGGAAAGGGTGAGGGCCAGGGTGGCTCTGGAGCAAATGGGACAATAACTGGGAAGGATTGCCCTAAAGGGTTGTACGGTACCTTTTGTGAGGTATAATTTCTTTCCGCATGCCTCCAATTATTACATTTCCATATTTATGTGCTCTAGCTAGCTTTTTGATCATGGGTTTTTCCATATTTATTGGATGTGTGACCTTATTCTGCATTTCTGTGAACTGGTAGTTTGTGTAAATCTGTTATTTTTAATGGTAAATGTATGTGGAGGGCTAGGAGTTTTATCATAATGGTCATCATCATCACCATTTAGGTTATGCATTATTTTTTTCCAGCCTTGATATGGTGGTTGGTTAAACCTTTGTGGGAATTATACTTGAAAGGATATTATTAATGAGCCAAGTTATAGTAGACATAGAAGAAACATGTAATGGTTAAACATCTATGGAGAATAAGTGGGTGACACTTGTTGCCGTTGTGTTTTATGATATTTATACTGTGACCTCAATATGACGGTGCTGGGTTGACAAGAGTCAGGTATTTTGAGTCTATTTCTGGCAATGATGTACTAAAATCTTAAGGGAAGCTGATCATTATTTAGAGGGCCAATTTTGATTATTAATGAAAATATGTCAAGTTTCTGATTATATATACATGTCACCCCCAAGAATCTGCAGATGTTTCAATATTTATGTATTCCACTCATCATCAGATATTACATGGCCTTTTTATTTTGTTGAAAAAATTCATTGAAGTCATTTCATTTACAAAGCTTTAGCATTGCACAAGACTCTTACAATTTGTTACTTTGTGGAATTTTTACCTTTGCAGTTTTGTAAGGCTTTGTGGGCTGATATATTGTCTTTTCTTTTCTCAATCTTTCTTCTGTGCCAAAATATATAGTATATTTTTTACTATTTCTAGCTCAGTGCTGCTTTGAAGCTGTACATAAGGCTGGAAAAAAAGAATGTCTTAAAAAAGGTTAAGGGTGTTATGATACTAAATTGGTGTTGGTGTTGAAAGGATTCTGTGTAACTATAAACAAAATGCAAGACTAGAAACTTTAAATATTCTAATAATGAACTCTAATGGCATATTGGTAGTTGAAAGTGCTGGATTTGCTGCAGATTTTCAATTAAAGACGTCAACCTTAGTTTTGGCTTCAACTCAGCTTAGTAGAACCCACTGTCCATTTAAGTTACATGCAAACTGTGGCTACTAATGTATAAATGATGAAAACATTTAAGTTTGTTTTGTTGCAATGTCATAGTTGCAAGGTTTTGGTTCATCATGTTTTGCCTGATCCTATTCTGATTTGGCTACATCAAAATTGGTGAGGCTATCTGGGTGCTGGTGAACCATTTGACTGGATTCCAGCTTCATATGAACCCGGACTGACCTCGCTTTGACATTACTGGATGGGTTACTCAACATAATAGAAGCTCTGTTTTCCCTTTTTGTCTCATGTCTACTATTGCTACTTTCTTGCTTTCCGTTTTTGATGACTTGCTGATGCTTGTACTTCTAAAGTTTATACTCATAGGCTTTTATATTTCTTGCTTGCCTCCAGGAATGTCCTGCTGGGACTTACAAAAATACTACTGGATCTGATAAATCACTTTGTCGCCATTGTCCGGTTAATGACCTTCCTCATCGCGCTGTTTATATTTCAGTCCGAGGTAGATTTTATTATTTAATGGATCATTACATAGCAGACATTCAAAGGATTTTACTCTCGTTTAGTTTGAAGTATTTGTTGTGCAAGTTGAATGATTTGTGGACTGTCTTTCATTTTTTATTTGTATCCCTCATTCTTGATGGAAAATGGTATAATGTGACCTCCTTTCTTGATAGTATTTATCTAAAAAATACCCATTTTATTTTAATCTCGGGTGCAAAAATGCATAATTTTCCATCTTGTCCTTTTTTCCAGGTGGTATTACTGAAACCCCTTGCCCCTACCAATGTGTTTCGGACAGATATCATATGCCTGACTGCTATACTGCTCTTGAAGAGTTAATTTACACATTTGGTGGGCCTTGGTTATTTGGTCTTTTTCTTACGGGTCTCTTGATTTTGTTGGCCCTGGTGCTCAGTGTTGCAAGAATGAAATTTGTTGGGGTTGATGAATTACCTGGCCCAGCACCCACCCAACATGGTTCTCAAATAGATCACTCCTTTCCTTTCCTTGAGTCACTAAATGAGGTTTATTCTCAAACCATGTGGTTCCTTTTTAGTTTCCATATTCTGACATTTGCGAATTTAATATTAGCGTGCCCCTTAATAGTAATTATTTTGATTTTATTAAGATTTTTTATTATTGGCATGATGACAACGTGTTGCATAGGTGTTGGAGACTAATAGAGTTGAGGAATCCCAGAGTCATGTTCACAGAATGTACTTTATGGGACCTAATACTTTCAGTGAACCCTGGCATCTGCCACATACAGCTTCAGAGCAAATAATGGATGTTGTGTAAGCAAAGCATTCTTCTGTTTGATCATTATATAGATTCCATGGTTAAATTGGAAGATTTCAGTTCTTTTACTTGTAAACTGTGTTATTTGGTTATGATATTGAAATGGAGATTTTCCAACACTTGACATGGCAGTTATGAGAGTGAATTCAATACATTTGTGGATGCCATTAATGCTATAGCTGCTTATCAATGGTGGGAGGGAGCAATATATAGTGTTCTTTCTGTTCTTGCTTACCCGCTTGCATGGTCCTGGCAACAGTGGCGCAGGAGATTGAAGTTGCAACGTTTACGTGAGTTTGTTCGATCAGAGTATGATCATGCCTGCCTTCGTTCTTGTCGATCACGAGCCCTCTATGAAGGGATCAAGGTTTGGACCTGTTCATATAATTGTTGAGCTTGTGAAGAGTGAAATATTGATATACGATTGATTTGCTACTGAATTGTGTTGGTTTAGGTGCATCTCTTGATCTTTTTTTAAGTTACATTCATTTGATCCAATGTAACTGTTGAGTTCGTTAAATATGTATAACTAGATACGTACTGAATGATCAGTTCTTTTATTTATTATTTAAGACATGGTTAGTTGTATTGCTGTAGTTAATGATCAGCAGTGATATGTCATCAGATGTCAGTTTATTGCATTACACATTACGTTTGATTGTATTATTATCACTTATTTTTTATAGATAGACAGGTTACATGATAACATCATTAATTCAAAACTATTTGACATGTTGATAGCTAGTGGGAGATAAAAATTTCTTTATATTTTTCCTTTCCTGACTGATGTCAGGGTAATGTATGTTGTAATTTTGAACGAAAGAGTGGTTTCTTTTTATTTGTAAGATAGCTTACCTACCTCACTGTAGATTTTGGCATACTTTGTTCCACTGTCTGGGGCCTATTTAGACCAACCAATTAAGAATTCTCAACTTTTCATTAATTGAAACCAAAACAGGTTTCAGTATTTAATGCTGTCATAATGTTAACTGACCTATCAAATAATATAGGTTAATGCAACTACTGACTTGATGCTGGCATATGTGGACTTCTTTCTTGGTGGGGATGAAAAGAGGATAGACCTTCCTCCTCGATTACATGAAAGGTTCCCAATGTCATTGCCTTTTGGAGGTGATGGAAGCTATATGGTTCCATTCTCCCTTCACAATGATAATATCCTTACCAGCCTTATGAGTCAGGTTTGTTTGTTTATTTTGGGGAACTCTATTTTATGCACGGATGCACTTAAGAAATGTGCCTTGTTCTGTTCCATTCTAATGAATTTAATTACATGCATACTTTTAATGATGTTTGCAGTCAGTTCAACCTACAACCTGGTATAGATTGGTTGCTGGGCTGAATGCACAACTGCGGTTGGTTCGCCGTGGGCGACTAAGAGTAACATTTCGACCTGTCCTCAGATGGCTTGAGACTCATGCCAATCCTGCATTGAGTGTCCATGGTGTGCGTGTTGACCTTGCCTGGTTTCAGGCTACAAGTAGTGGCTATTGCCACTATGGACTTATGGTATATGCTCTTGAGAATGGTCCAGCCATTGGAGGAAGTGCTGATGGAGCTTTAAGAACTGAGGAAAGATCAAGGTAATCTTTTATATATTTTAGAGGAATGTGGTATGATTTTGATGGTATGATACTTGCTTGATACTCTGTTTATATAATTTTTGGTCTCCAGGGTTCAGAGTGTTAAAAAGGAACATCCTTTTGGGTTTGCCAGAAGCAGAGCTCAGTTAAGCCCTAGTGGAAGAACTGAGGACAATTATATGAGGCGACAAATGCACGGAGCTGCTTTAGATGTAAACAATTTGCAAATGCTTGACGAGAAGAGAGATATCTTTTATCTTCTCTCTTTTATACTTCAGAATACAAAACCTGTTGGCCATCAGGTATTTCTAGTATTGATTGTTTTTACTGATTTGGTAGACTAAAATTTCTAATTCGTGTGGCTGCCTCATCTGATGACTGATTTCTTTGTTTTTTCTCATATGTTGACTGCAGGACCTTGTTGGTTTAGTAATCTCAATGTTGCTTCTAGGAGATTTTAGTTTAGTATTACTTACTCTGCTTCAGCTGTATTCAATTTCTTTGGTTGATGTCTTCTTTGTGTTGTTTATATTACCTTTTGGCATTCTTCTCCCATTTCCTGTCGGAATTAATGCTCTCTTTAGTCATGGACCAAGGCGTTCTGCAGGCCTTGCACGTCTTTATGCTCTGTGGAATCTTACATCCTTCATAAATGTTGTGAGTAATCTATCGAATTTCAGCTGGTTTTGGTATATTTGATCCTTCAATCTAGTATTTATTTTTCGGCCCTATGAACCTTTCCATTTATCACTGCTTTTGATTGGGGATCTTGTGTTATTTGTAATTAGGTTGTTGCATTTCTTTGTGGATATATACACTACAACTCTCAATCGTCTTCCAGTAAAAGACACCCGAGCATTCAGCCATGGAGTATCATGTAAGTGTCTGGTTTAACTTTTGGTTAAGAGTCTGCTTATTTTGGAAAATCTTACTTTACGTTGTCTGGGGATGCATGCATGCAGGGATGAAAGTGAATGGTGGATTTTCCCAGCTGGATTGGTTTTATGTAAATTATTCCAGTCTCAACTCATTAATTGGCATGTTGCCAATCTGGAAATTCAAGACCGGTTCTTGTATAGTAACGATTTTGAGCTGTTCTGGCAGTCATGATGGTATGTTCACAGCATATATTTCAACATTAACTTTTTACCCCATTTCCCTCCTCCTCTCTCGATCGATCCATCACATGTTCTCACTACGGTAATCTAGCATAGATCAAAGATTGATTGACATAGAGATGATAGTATTTTGGATAACTCGAGGTGGGAGAAATAGAACTACAGAAATCCAAAGTAGAAGTTGTAGAGGCATTCATTACTGTAACACCTAATGTTCAATAGTTCTTTTTTTTAAAAAAATTAAATCATTTTCACCTTCATTTTTCCTACTATGTAAATATCAAGTACTAAGCACATTTTAGAATATTCTGTAGCTGTTGCCTACCTTTTTTTACTATGTTCAGTTGGCCAACGGCTTCAAGTTTGAGTAGAGTCGGCAAATAATGTGGGGTTCTTGGATAAGAATTGTTGTTGAAGCGCGTTATATTTCCATCACCCTCTAAAACGCTTGTATTTATTCATTTTTTTGAATCCAATTAGTAATTGTTTGTTCATGAAATATGATTGTACTCTGTTACCATCAGATTACGTAATATCCTATTCTAAACAATTTCTTAACGGTAACACCATGTGTTAGTCCACTTTTAAATTATTGCAGAAGGCACTTGGCAGTTTTTGAGATTTGTGATGTTTTATTAGGCTATAAAAATTACTTCTCCGAATTTATATATTTTATTCAATTTTGATTCTCAATTTCCAATGAAGTTTCTAATTATTTAATTGGTCTCAATATTTATACACTTTTTTTTTAATTTGGTTCTTGGATAAATAAGACTTTTAATTAAGTTCCTCGATTTTAGAATTGAGATATCAATTTTTTTTTGTTTTGCAAAAACAGTTAAAAAACTATTTGACCGAGAGATCAAGTTGATATTAAGCTAAAAGTTTAGGGGTTTTAATAATAGAAGAATGAAATTGGATAAATTATACAAATATGAAAATCAAATAAGTAATTTATTCTTTATTTTTTAAATGAAGATCATAATCTTTATAAATGGTTCCTGTAAAGTAAATTTAGAAAACAAAATAAAACATACTTTTTCGTATTTTGGAAAAAAGTCATAAAAAGTGATGCATTGGTAATATTTTTAACATAATTTTTTTGATTAATGATTATTATCTTGCATTTAAACAATTTATTCCAAAAGATTTCTTCTTTATTTATTTGTCTTTCTGTCGATTTGTTAAATATTTTTTATTTCTTATATAATAATAATAATGTGTATCTCAATCTAAAAG
>Ga0123341_1003946_pt1 | contig 12889 bp, 14 predicted proteins | sample Turbeapinknodule_FD_89959 | JGI IMG/M metagenome (GOLD analysis project Ga0123341, IMG submission 89959) | Root nodule microbial communities of legume samples collected from Mexico - Turtle bean Mexico pink nodule | ecosystem: Host-associated > Plants > Roots > Nodule | place: Mexico: Nepantla... | reverse complement strand
GATAAAAAACAGGGGACAGGTAAAAATAGAAATGACAAAAAAATAATCAACGATTTTTTACTTTGAAAATGACAATTAAATATTATAAATATTTCAAAAATACTGTAAATAAAATTATATATATATATATGCTTCATTAGGAATAGATTGTCTGAAACTAAAGAAATTAATATCTTGTAAATAATACTATACTTTACTGATATTTATTTAGTTTATTTTTATTTTCTTATTCTTGTTAGTCTTTATTGTGTTAAGTGAATTAAGAAGTTGGTATTTTTTAGACATTGTGTGCTAAGGTCTATATATATATTAATTTGCTATTTAAATCAATAATATTGTTAATAAAAGCACCTAATATGTTATTAAAAACACCTAGGAGGACACTTTAGAAACATTTGATTGGTATAATAGATTTTCATCTAATATGTTCTTAGAATTCTTTATGAATATGTATAATCCACTTATGTATCGTTTTTGTTAACATATGAGTTTTGGTCTAGTTCTCCCATATTTTTGTATTTTTTTTTATAATACTTTTTTCATGTGATGACGGATGATTGTTGTTACTTAAGGTGTCAGCCTATCTGAGATGTCAAGTTGCATAGTGATGTCTAACATGAAAACTTTTATTAAAAAAAAGAGATTGTAAATTCTGGAATTCATTATGAGACAAGAGGAGATAACAAACTATTGATATTACAAAGTTAGGAGTGAATGAAGAATGATTTCATTCAGAAAGCAAAACTCATTTACAGAAATAATCATTCGATATATAATCTGAGAGGAGAATCATTTCATTGGTATAATAGGCTTCTATCTAGTGTTCTTAAAATTCTTCATAAATAGGTATAGTATACCTATGTATCATTTTTGTTAACATATGGGTTTTGGTCTAGTCCTCCCATCTTTTTTCTTTTTTTTAATAATATTATTTTCATGTGATCACAGTTGATTGTTGTTACTTGAGGTGTCAGCTTAGCTGAGATGTCAAGTTGCATAGTGATGCCTAACATGAAAGCATTTTTATATAAAAAAAATTGAAAGGAGAAACCAGAAAACTATCAAATAATAGAAAATAGAACTAAGCATTAGACGTTATAGAGACGATTTAATGCTATATATATTGTCTAATCCACTAGACATTATAAACACCATTTAATAATAAACTCCGTCAGCATCACAAAAACCAATGATAAAAGAACTTGAGTTTTCTCTAACAAGACCACGACGAATGATACTAACAATGTATCTAAAAATGTGTTTAACAACTTTCTAGCGATGGTACTGAGACTTGTGCAAACAAAACTTATTTATAGCAAAAGAAAGCTTTGGTGATAAGAATGTATTTAAGGATACAAAACAATCGAACAATACAAAGTGGGATTAATAACAACAACACAAGCATCTTATTGAAGATGTAAAGGTGATATCATAGGAGTGGATTGATGGTTGGGATGAAACATATCAATTTTTCTTAAAAGATCAATGATATATTAAGCTTGAGACATACAAATTGCAATCAGATGTGCTAGAAACCTTTATTACAAGAAAGTAATGTAGAAGACCATGATCCTTCAAAGCAAAAGATGAACTTAGCATTGAGATAAAAGAGTCTATGACAGATAAAGATTAACCAATAATGATAATATTGTCCACATATACAAAAATAAAAATAGTGGAAGAGTTAGAAAATTTAACAAATAATTTGAACTCTTGTAGAGTCCAATTGAACTTATGAACCAAGCTTTGGACGTTTGTTTAAGACTACATGAAAGTTGTTGCATGTAAACATTTTCTTCCATATATTTACTCAGAAAAACATTGTTAAGACATTGTTAACATTAATTTGATAGATCGACCACTAGACACTTCCATAATGAATAACAAGAATCACTCGAATGATGTTATGTTTAATCAATGGACTAAGCATTTATATGTAATTTAAACCCTTAATGTGATTGGCAATGAGACGAGTCTTGTGTTTTTGAAACTCCCATCAACATTAAAATCATTCTTAAACATTCATTTACAACCAAAACCGTAACACCAAAAAATTATATAGTAGGATAATGAATTTTATTTTTAAGTAAAGCATTGTATTCATTTGTCATTGGAGAAGATAAAATATTCTTTTAAGAGTGGTAAACTATAATTTATTTCAATTCATTTAAAATTAAGTTTAAGAAAATAATTAACACTGTTTAAATTTAAGTTCACCTGAATTCTGCACACACATGCACCTAATTCATACTGCACATTCTATACATTATTATTTTTATAACCATTATCTTTCCTTAAACATAGAAGTTTGAAGTTTAATTAAAAACAATAGTTTTAATTAAAAAAAATATATTTTTAAGGATAAAAAAAATGAAAACATTGACATTAAAACCTAAAGTAAATTAAGAAGATAAATATTAAATATTCGTTGAAAACTACGCCTTCCAGGGAGAGACAAGTAATTTACAGGTATTTGTGCCGAAATGTAGGAGTGCTGCAAAACCTACTTTGTGTCAACCAATGAGGTTTGAAGATAAAGTGAAATTTCATTACACAATTAAGCAGAGACAGAATCTAAATGGAAGCTAATGGAAAGATATGAATAATTTGTTTTCATTTGATTCGGCCAAAGTTGAAATGAAGCAATCTTGACGGGAATGTTGGAAGCTTTTGTTATTATACACTGTGCGACAAAAATTTCTGAAATTCAATAACCGATTCTGAAAGTAAGGAAGAAACTGATTAGTTGGAAGTTCATAACATGTAAGGGAATAGATCCCGAAATCCCACAGTAACATCATACATAGTGCTGTGTTCCTTTAACCTTTTTTTTACCACTTTTAAGGAAGATCTAACATGTTTCGGCCACGTGGAGCCAATGACATCTACTCGTGTTTCTTTTCTTCCCCAGCGACAACGCCTGCCCACAACCATGAACAAGATTAACTAATTAATCATCTCACTAAATTTATTCCTTACTTTTTGTGTTTAATATAAATAGGACAAATGCATCACCTCCACCACACAATATCTTCCACATATTGTATTCACTTTTCTTACCACCACTTATCTGCACTAATATAACCACGTTTCAAAATTCAACTAATTTCATTTTTATGTAATATTCTATAATTTGCAACATCACTTTTAAGATAATTATTTTAAATTTAACAAACTTACTATATATTAATCATTCCTTTAGTGAGATTTGTTAAAAATGTAAAATTTTCTTTATATTGTGGGTGGAGGGACTGTTTTCTCAAAGAATAATACTAGAATCTTAATACCTTTATATAGATTCTTCATTTCTAAAAAAGTAATTTACAAATGTTAATAATTAAGAATGAAAAAGGGAGATTATATTAGTGTTTTTTTATATTTGGGTAATTTTATGACATGTTTGGCGGGTACATAAATAATAAACCAACACTCTCTCTCTCCTACCAATGAAAAGAGTCTTTCAAAGGAAAAAAATAAAAATAATTAAGAAAAGAAGGTTAGAAACTGAAAGAGAGAGAAAGTAGAGAGAGAAAGAGAGCAACTAATAGTGTGGAAGAAACATAGAGGCAGTGTATGTGAGTGAGTGAGTGAGAGAGAAAGAGAGAGAAAATCCGAAGCAGTTTCTCACTCTTTTGATCGGAACCTCTCATTCCTGCCTTCAGATTGAGTCCCTTTTTTCTTCCCTTTGGTCCGTACAATGGAGCGGTACGGCCGGGCCAGCGAAGGGTCGCAGTCTGATCCGTCGCCGGAATGGACCGTGGCCGGCGCCGACGCTGGCATCGAAGGTGACTCTATCCGCATTATCTGTTATTTCCTTCACGATTTTCGATTTGCGCAGAATAATGCAGAGTGTGATAATAATGGAAGTAGGTTTGATCTTGATTTCGCTATTAATGCAGAGTCCTCGTGGCAACTCGGATTAGCAGCTTCCGAATCGTACCCTCTGCGTCCCGATGAGGCTGATTGTATCTACTACTTGAGGACGGGATTTTGCGGTTACGGCACACGGTGTCGTTTCAACCATCCTCGCGACCGTGCTGCGGTAATAAATAAATCTTCTTCTTATTTCTACTTTCTCAGGGTTTTTGGTTGTTGCTTGCTCCTGTGTACATGCGTGTCTCCAATTTCGCCTTTGATCTTGGCTTTGTACAATTCAGTTTGTTGAATTTTACTTGTGTTGTGGGTTAATTGAACTCAGTTGCGCGAGATTTAGAGGTCTGCATTGGACACTGTGATCGAATGATGTTTCCTAAGTTGGAACTATTTATGCATGTTTTGTTACTTAGGTCATTGGAGCTGCGGCGAGGACTGGAGGGGAGTTTCCAGAGCGCGTGGGGCAGCCTGTGTGCCAGGTTTTTAATATGGCTTTCATAGATTCTGTGCTGCACCTGTATTAAATGGTTGCATTTGATTGGTGATACTGTAAATGCAATTACTTTATGTTTTACAAAATGACGTGTTCTGGTGTTTTTTTTTTAATAAATGTCAAGGTTTGGGTGAAAATTGAAATTGACTTCTATTTCTGTTCTGGTTGTCTTCAATGCTCGTGGCCTTCCTTATGTGTTGGTTGTGTTGTATATGCTCGTGGTTGAACTGCAGTACTATATGAGGACGGGATCATGCAAGTTTGGTGCATCCTGCAAATACCACCATCCTAGACAGGCAGCAGGCACTGCTACCCCTGTGCCACTTAATTATTATGGATATCCGTTGCGAGTGGTCTGTATCGTTCTATGTTTATTGTCTAATATTATATGTTCTTTGTGAATGATGGGATCATATTTTCTTAGTGAGGATGGAAGTTTGATTCAAACTATTTTTCATAAACAATAACAGGGTGAGAAAGAGTGTTCCTATTATGTGAAAACTGGACAGTGCAAATTTGGTGCAACTTGTAAATTCCACCATCCCCAGCCTGCAGGTGTCCAGGTTATTGCACCATCACCGGTTCCCTCAGTTTCACATCTGCCTGTGCCTGTACCTTCACCAGTATATCCAACTGTACAGCCCCAATCTGGCCCTTCGCAACAACAATATGGTGTACTTGTTGCAAGACCACCTATGCTACCCGGCTCAGTAGTTCAGGGTCCGTATGGGCCTATGGTAGTGTCTCCTGCCATGGTCCCCTTTTCAGGATGGGGTCCTTATCAGGTAGGTCCACTATGAACTGCTTACTCAAGTTATGTGCACATTTACTGAAGCTTTTAGGCACTTGGTGCAGGCTCCGGCAACAACCCCTGTAATTCCATCTAGCACTGCGTCTAATGTTGGTTCAACACAGCTTTATGGGATAACCCCGCTACCTTCGTCGGCAGCTACTTATACTGGACCTTATCAATCTTCTGGTTCCTCAATTGGTCCTTCAGGTGCTATTCAGAAGGAGCATCCATTTCCAGAAAGACCTGATCAACCAGAATGTCATTATTACATGAAAACAGGGGAGTGCAAATTTGGTCCATCTTGCAGATACCATCATCCACCAGACAAGGGTGCACCTAAAGCAAATGTAATCCTTAGTCCTGTGGGTCTTCCTCTGCGTCCGGTAATTTCAACTTCTTTGGTGCTTTATACTGGGCTGTCCTTAAAAAAGGATTACAGTAGGAATCATTTTTGTTTTTATTTTATGCTAGCTATTTTTTAGATACCTTTCTATTTTCATGCATTATGCATTCATGTTGGACTACACATTCTGTTGGTTTTTAGAGTCACCTTTTAGGATTTTGGAATTTCTATTTTGTAAAACATCCTTTTTAAGTGTGCTTCTGTTCCTTCTTTTAGGTTTTGGTTTTGTTAAATAAATTCTAGTTTATCACCGTAATACTTATAGTACTTATATCTGTATGTTAAATCATTTTTCAATTCTGGTTGTATGGATATGATCTTTGACTGGCCAGGGAATATTTTCTTGAATGATTGAAACTTTTGCACTCATCTTTAAATTTCATCAAAAGAGAGTGGGCAGCAAGGATCAAATCTGTATGCACTGGTTAGATTCTCCGGTAGCATGTTGTCTCAAAATAACCAGCTAATCCCTGATCTCATACTAGTAAAAATCCCAAAATTGTTTCTTATTAATAGGTTCGATTATTTTGTTTATACTTTTATTGAATTTCAAATGGAGTTTTACTGAAGTTCGATTCTTGGTTTTCCGCTGGTTGCCAGCATTTATATTCTGTTTGTGGATCTATCCGGTCAAGTGCAAGCCATTTTTTCAGCTACTTGTTCGACATTGTGTTTTTAAATCCACCATAGTTTATTAAACCTTGTGCATTGCCATGACATCATTGTTTTCATTGTCTAATTTATATGGCACGTGTTATTTCCTACTTATTTCCATTCTTATTGGATGTTTATTATTTACCTTCTATGAAGCTATGGTTCAGTCTATTGGAGCATTCCACATTATTTTCACTTGTTTGTATGCTTGAAATTTATCTATATTATGAAATGTCTTTCTAATATGAAGTTGTGATTAAAAACCGTAAGAGTATTGTATGGGTTTTTGGCTTTGTATGGAATTGGTTGACATTGTTTGTATTTTCCTTTAATATTTGTCGATGCCACGAATTTCTGGTTTCTGTGTTTAGTGAGGTGTGCATAACTGTATATGTGCTCTGTTATCTGTTGTTCTCCTTAGAGCTATGTTCTCATGCTAGCTTGAGGTGTTCAACCTTATTTTTATTAGTAATTTCATATTTCATTCTTGTAATTTTGGATTAGGTTGATTTCTATTTTCAATGTACAAACAGATGTTGATGTTTCATTGCATGCTTCCTCGTGTTATTTTACGAGAACATTTCCAGTCTTCGTAGGCTAGACGATAATGATCTTTTTGGCTATTCTTTCTCTCTCCGTATTGCTGTAGCATTTTATTTTGTTCTCTGGACTGTGGTTGAAGAATAGACATGTAATTGTTTTTACTCATTATGACTTTATTTGCTTAAAGAACTGTTTATGCAATGATAAATCTGCCTATTCTGTTTTAGCTTTTAAATGATCTGACTGCATTCATAAATTCTTAATTGTTAATCGTTTAACTTTGTGTTTGATAATCAGGGGGCACAGCCTTGCACTCATTACACCCAGCGTGGAGTTTGCAAATTTGGTTCTGCATGCAAATTCGATCATCCTATGGGATCACTTAGTTATAGTCCATCTGCCTCTTCCCTGGCCGACATGCCAGTTGCACCCTATCCTGTGGGTTCCTCAATTGGTACTCTTGCTCCGTCATCTTCATCGTCAGAGTTGCGGCCTGAGCTTGGTGCAGGAGTCAGTAAGGAGTCCGTTTCATCCAGAATGTCTTCGATGAGCACGTCAACTGGATCAGTTGGTTTGACCTTGTCAAGCGTTGGACACATCTCTCATTCAAGCACCCAACCATCTGCTCAAAGTTCCAGTTCTTCAGCAACTACCAGTGCTACCACAAGTAGCACTGTCTCTCACACCTCAAGCTAAGCAATGTGAATGAATTCCTCATTAATACTCCTTTTTATCTCAATTTTTCAACCGGCCATCAGTACTTAAGGAGGTTCCCAAATAGGTTTTATTTTTCAATTATTCCAGTTCCCACATTCAGGTCTAGCACACTTTGCACCAATTGTCTGTGTTCATATAATCTTTCTGTGGCCATCCTTTTTATCTTGAATAATCCATGGCCAACCTTGAGAATTTTAGCAACCCATACACGCACCTTGCTTTTGGATAACTTCAAAAGTATCTGCAACTTCATTATGCACATGTCCATCCACATCTCCAATTTTAGTAGTTTATGGTGCTTATTTATGCTTCAATCTTTTTTGATGAGAAAATTTCTGCCAGGAGTTTCATTGACCGTGTGTAATCTCTCTTCACATGAATCCCTTTTGCATTTGGGAATACATCTAAATCCTTTCCTGGAATGTCCTGTTTGCCACTGTTCCCCACTTATCCAAGGTTTGACGTGAAGAGCAGTAATCAGGAGACTACAATGAGGCTTCACATTGCTATCTTTTTATGATTTTAGATACACGGTGATGTTGTGACAAGTAAAATGCTTGACTTGGTACTTACGTTTATTACAGAATACATATATGAAGAAAGACATTTAAATTAACACATTTTAAAGTCTAATAATCTTTTTTTTCAGTCATTTTACCTGATCAGGGGATTTTTATGGAGGATTTCTTTTTAATTATTTTCATCACCCTCCCTCATTATATTCGGATATGTTTGTTGTAAGATGGTTGTACTTAAAAATAGAATGCATTTTACTCCAGCTAACGAGCACAGGGCAGCGTGGCATGCAACGGCACATACAACGCAATGCAGAGACAAATATAAGGTACACGTGTTCTTATTTCTTAGCCGCTTCAGAGTTTAAGGCCAGGTGTATTGCACGACCTCACCACCCTAACCGACGTGACACTAAAAACGACGTTTTCTAATCAACCTTAAAAATCAAATATTAAACTGCTCTCTTCAAAGTTTATTTTCCTTTCTTTAAAAGGAGTTTCTTTTTTGTTTCGGCGTAGATACAATACAAGACCCAGTTTTGTATCCATTTCAAATTAACGATAGATGCTGTTGGTAAAACCTATGTTGTCAGCCTCTGAACTGGAATAAATCTCTCGTCAAATTATTTATGTTTTAGAAAATTATGTTACATGTTTTTCCATTTTTTTTAGATTTATTAAGCTCGGTTTTTCTTTATTCTAGTAAAAAGGTTCTTAGTATCTCTATAATTGGATACTTAGATTTTAATCAACGATACAGGACAACGGACAAGCTGAAAATAACGAGTCAAATGAGAATAATTCTGAAAGAGGACTTTAAAGTATTTTTTTTTATGGCCCTTTTTAGGGTTCTTCGCACTTGAGTCCTTTAAAATTGAGAAAAGTTTTTTATATATCAATGACTTTTTTAACTTTAAAGGGGCCATGTAAGGAAAGTCTATTAAAGTAATGTTTTCATTAATAAAAATTATTCTAAAATTAATAATGGGAAATACTGAGTGTGAGAGTACTTCTAACTAGGAACAAATTGTCAGAAAATAGTTAAATTCAAGACCAGTATCGACGCCTCTTTCTTTCCTCATTCTCGAATCATCCTTGTTGCGTTGTTCTTGCATGCTATTTTTCATTACGTTAAATGGTGCATTTTTGGTATTCTGTTATGCAGGAAAAAAATTCCATCCTTATACGTTCAATCTCTAATGTGGTGTTGTTTTGATAGACGTGATGATAAATATATGCACGTTGTCCTGTATTTTGTTTAAGTATTTTTTCCTTTCTATCTAAAGTTTTTGTCATGGGATAAAAGCTTCAAGTGGAGCAAACTTAATACTCTCGTATATTTCGGTCAAGCCATTAATGTTTTGAACGATTTAAAGCAACGATTTGTGTTGCATCACTAAACTTCAAGAAGAGGTTTACAACCTCAAATAGGATTTAACACAGTCGACAGGTACTTTACAAGTTCAAGTCAATTTGAGGAACTTGATAATTATATGCTGCTCCCTGCATCCAATCATTTTATACATGCCCCCAATCAATTTTTGAAATTCTAAAATTCTCCTTCGTTTCGAAATAGAAATTTCAAAATTAAAAAACAATTTGAAAAAGTAAATTCATAATAGATTTTGAAAAATTGGAAAACCAAATCTTATTCAAGAAAAACAATTCTGAAATACAAGAAATATATTCCAGAAAAGAAATTTTAAAGAATAAAATCTGAAAGGATATTATGAAAAAAGAATTCGGAAAAGTGTTCTGGAAACTCAAATTCGAAAATGTATTTTAGAATATCAAATTTGGAATACAATTTTAGTTGTACCCTACCCATATTTAAAAAACTATAAAGTGCATTTTGGTCATTTTGCTTCAGTGATTGGGTGCGAGTCTAAATTTGTTGGGTACGGGAAATAATTGTCTTATCTGTATGATCATGTGCATCCTTTAGTAATTCACTTTTGTTTATCAAATCCTATCCTTTACCTACCATTAATAAAATCTTCTCCATGTTGATTCAATTTGGGTGACATACAAATCCCAACGAAAGAGCCAAACACTTTTGTCATCGTTGTAGAGTAGTGTTCTTCTTCTTTTTCTTTTGGAAAGAACTAAGGTTATGAGAATAACAAAGGGAGTGCTACGGAAAGACAGCTTCTTAAACTTTCAAAATATCAAAATTGTCCTTCAGTAAAAAAAAATAAAAATGAAAGTTGTTTTACATTTTGTAGGCGATTGAAAAAGAAGGTGCTTGGTGTGGTGCTGGATCACACAATCCGGTTTGTTACGCATAAAATAAAAGTATTTCGAATTAGATAATTTGTATGTATATTGGATTTGGAATGTAGCAAAATCACACTTCCAGATTGTGTAATCTGGTACTAAATAAACTATGGATTATGCAATTCAAAAGTCATTTTTCAACTTGATATATGCCTTACGAATTACAAAATCCAGAACTCATTTTGCTATTGAAATTTGGCTTATGGATTACTGAATTCAGAAGTCATTTTGAAACAAAAATTGCAACCTTCGAATTACGTAATTCGAAACTTAATTGGACAACACTATCGGATTATGTAATCCAAAACCCTAAGTACACAACTGTCCATACCAGATTATGTAATCCGGAACTTATTGCAACCCTAAATTGGATTAGGTAATCCAGAACTACTTTAAACACCTAAATCGGATTATGTAATCCAAAATTACTTTAAACACTGAAACATTACCTAGTTAAATAATCCGGTACCTATTTCTGCGAAGGAACAAACGAACGCACAAACGCTTTCAAATATTTCCACAAGAATGAAAACCAGTACAGTGAAATTACTAACCTATGAATGAAGAGGGTAGTGGTGAATGATGGAGAAGGAGAGATTTAAAAGGGATGAGAACTTTCAGAGAAGAAGAGTTTGAGAGAAGGAGAATTTAAAACAAGAAGAAAGCTTGGAAGGAGGTGGGAGGGGGTGGGTTGTGATGCTGGAGAGTGAAAGGGACACCGTGAAAGAGAATTAAAATTAGGTTAAAATTATATTTTAATTTTTTAATATTTTTTACTGAAAGGTATAATAGTAAATGCGCTTTTAGTATGGGGTGGTGGAAGAAGTCATGGAGGTGCAGGAAGAAGTTGTCCTACGGAAAACGTGGCTATTCACTTGGGCCTCGCACTACTTCGAACACCTTCAATTTAACAGTTGTTGGGTCCATGAGTACTACATAACGGGAAGTAGATAACAACATCAACAAAGTCACAAAGATTTCTTTTTGCCCCTATGCTTTCCTTATGCAAACTCCCTAAATATATAAATGCCATTTTTTCTTGTTGTATTAAAGGGCAACTAAGGAGAATTTGTTGGTGTTGTGGTGTTGTGTTCTTATGTTGTGTTGCTTCACACTTGAAGCATTGATTTATGTTCTCTGTTATCCATGGTTGAGTGGTTGAATAAGTTTTGGCAAGATTGAGACAAAGTGAAGATAGTGATGTTTGAAAATAGGGAAGAGATTTATGTTTGGTTTTGATGTTTCCTAGATTTTTAGTTTGAAATTTTTTTCTAGATTTTGCAATTTGAAAGTTTTCTGATTGTGTATTTCGTAAGTGATAAGTGATTGTTTTTTGGATTACACATTTGATTTTTGGATTACGCATTTGATTTAGATCATGGGATTCGAAAACTAATTTGAACTTTTTTGTTACACAATTTGAAAATCAATTTTGTGTTTTTATTTTTAGTTAGTTCATTCTTAAGTCTGCTTAATTACAACACAATATCAAAGTGTTACATTCTTTTGTGATTATTTTTGCAACTATTTTGTTACTAGTTTTTTTTTTTTACAAAAATGGAATCCAAATTTTGAGATAAAACATAAGATGAAGTTGATATGTTGTTTGATATGGATCAAATGTCTTATATTATAAAATTTGATAATATAAGGTAAATTGGTTGAAAGGGATTGCATACAAGCTTTTACAATGGATGGGGTAAGTAAAATATATTATTATTTTGTGTAAAAAATGTGACAAAAGACATATGTTAAAGTTGTAACGTATTTATGTAGGTATTTGGGACACAAGATGATTTACTCGAATATGTGTGTGGGATAACATTTAAATTTGAATTAGTAATTGCGATATTAAGGTTTGGTACAACAAATAAACAATAAGGAAGAAAAACATATATCTTATTAGGGTGTGAAAAATGTCTTGTTTGATGTGGTAAATATAGGAGATACAAACATGAATTAGCTAATACATTAGTATGTCATTCATATGGTAGCAGATTAAAACATAATGAGCATTCTATGGAGGTTGACATGACTAAAAGTTTATTGAAATCGGCCAACATCTTACTTACTTTGAAGGTGAACAATACAAAAATGTGACTACTATAAAGTAAGTGTACATTGTCAGGTATGTATGTAGAAGATCACAAAAAAGACAAAGAACTGAAATACTCTAGTTAATGATGTTGTTAGAGTGTGACATGTATATACATTGTAGTAGGTTTGACGAGTCCTCGCAAATTGTTACAAATTTTTTTTGACACTCATTGATTCAATAAAATTGATAAATGCATATAACATCATATTATTGATGGACAACACACATAAAACCTAGTAATGGTGAAATTGTGACATTTTTCATTAGTTGAATTAGTTCCTAACCAAGTTATACTCACCAATGTGGAAGATGAACTTTTTGCATCTATATTTTTTTAAAAAAAAGTAAAATTAATAATGATAGTTACACAAAATATTAGGGGTGAAAAAACAAGTTAGTTTGATCTATTTTGTCTTGACCTACCTAGACAATTAAAAATCTTGACTCATTCCATTAGAAGGTAGGATGACGATCCTGCTCACAAGTTTTTATTTAATTTGTTTTTATTTTAATATATATATAT
>Ga0123341_1003945_pt1 | contig 12892 bp, 8 predicted proteins | sample Turbeapinknodule_FD_89959 | JGI IMG/M metagenome (GOLD analysis project Ga0123341, IMG submission 89959) | Root nodule microbial communities of legume samples collected from Mexico - Turtle bean Mexico pink nodule | ecosystem: Host-associated > Plants > Roots > Nodule | place: Mexico: Nepantla... | reverse complement strand
ATATATGATTATATCAATTGAATGACAGAACGAGTTATACTTAATTTTAAAAAAAAAAAACCATACTTAAAATGATTATGCCTTCCAATAGGAATATTTCTAGGTTTCTTCTATTAAAAGCTCAAAATAGTTTTGGGACGATGCAATGTTTTGGTTTCTTTCTTTGTTGTAAATGCACAAGTGATTATCATGAATACATTATCAATTGAACAAACTATACTATTAACTAATTATAAATCATGATAGATATAATTTGAAAATAAATATTAAGAAAATAGTGAACTTGTTATACAAAATCATTTTAACGGATTCACAATATAAAAAAAATTTAAATTATCAAAGTGTATTATTTACTCTTATCAGTATTATTACAAGCAACACTTCTTCCCTTTTTTTTTTTCTGATTTTCTGCAATACTGCCAAAAGAAAGGGAACAGATATTTACTTTGATGCCTAGCCTAAGCTTCTTAACCATGGGACCTACATTGATTATTTTCATTCTTCTAGCGTTCTCAAGTGCTTGCAAGGCAAACTTTATTTTATATCATCTATGTATATTATTCCATTAAATATTATTTTTTAATTTGAACTAAAGTTCTCATTTAAAAACACAATAATATAATTAAGTCTTTATTTTGTTTTCGTTTTACTTAAGAAAATTCACTAATTAAATTTTAATAATCCCATAAATTTAATATTTTAAATTAAATTGTTATTAAATAAATTAATATCTTTAAATACTATTTTTTATTTTTTATTTTACTTAAACATTTTGTTGTTTGATTTTATGGATAACGTGATAATTATTTTTATTTTTCTATCTCAAACTTGTTAGTTAAATTTGTTTAGTAGCTCAGGAATCTCTTCAAACTTACATGTTAAATTAGGAACAAGTTCAATAGCAAATGGGAAAAGATTAAAAAAAATGATCAAATTAAAAAATAAGAAAAAAAAATCATATCATTTAGTTAACATTATAATTAAATGACAATATACTTACATAAAAAAATCATTTAATAAAAGAAAACTTTTTAACTTTAATTAACTAAAAATATCTAAATTTATAAATAATTAAAACTTAATTAAGCTTTAAAACTTTTATTTTAACACAAATTATGTTAAAGATCTCATATCGATTAAATATAAAGACATTTCAAGTATATGGACTTATTTTTTAAATTTATATTAAAATCATATAAAGTTTATCTTAACGATAATTTATAGTTTGTTGTGTTTATTAGACCGCGTGTTACCAAGTCCTGTCTGAACATTTATAAATATATAGTCACACACATAAGCTACAGATAGTGTGATGGGTGTGTAAATAAAGATAAAGACAACAATTTACTTAATTAAATAAAAAAAATAAAAAGGTAATTAATTCTTTACTACTTGATTTGAATCTTTTGGAATTTGAAAAGGGATAAATTTTGTATTCCATTTATGGGTGAATCTTTGTTAAATTTTGTGAATGTTCTCCTATGTTTCCGCCGTTGGAGCACGACAATGATTCTGGCAAAGGGATCCAGCAGTGTCGTTGGTTATAAGATGGAAGATTCACTAATAAAACACTGCCATTAGTCTCCACAACCCACAACGGTGTTGTCTTTATGCACCGAATAAAATACAAGCTAACACAAACCTTACAAATTTTCAAAAAGTCAATAACCAAAATTAGTGCCTTCCCATTTTATTACCCATACCAAACCTCCATCATGAAAACGATATTCCAACCAATTAATACCAGTATTCATTCATCTTTTCAATTTGTTCCTTTTCCTTCTATTTCCTACGCTTGCTTATCATCTACCTGTCCTTTTCCCTCTCATAACTTCAAAATAAACTACCATCAATTTAATTAATACCTCAAAAATAATAATAAATTACTACTTTTATTTTATTTTATTTTCTAATTTTATTTATATACAATGTAATGTATATATAAGATGCCATGGAAATATAATTCACGAACGTATTTTTTTTAATATTAATCTCTTTCAATATTTTAAGTCTAATCTCGCTTATTATCGTGTAAAAGTTGTAAACTTCATATCATAAAAAATTGAGCACCAATTCTTCATTATATGAAACTCAACAAATATTTAAATAGAATTATAACTTTAAGTTTTGTGAACGAAAATATTAATTAAACATATTTCTAAGATTGGTAAGTAAAATTTCCATCAAAACTAGTAATGATTAAAACTAAAATCATTGCTTGGAAGTCATCATATTGTCCAAATTAAGATCGTCATATGTAGCATCATAGCATCTTTGATATAAACTATATTATGACACGATAATTAAACTATAATACCTTGAATCTAAGAGAAGAATGAACAAATGTTTGGGAGAACAAAATCAAATGGCGTTCTTTGACCTTAACTATCTTTCCCTTTTCAAACACTCATAATTCTAACTTTTGACCACAAGCACAGAATCAACATTTTTGCTCATACTCATACCTCCACCACATTAAATCTGAATCATTCACACTCCAATAACCAGTCTCTTCAAAATTTCTTCAAATTTAAATTTAAACCCTTTTGATTCTTTGAACTAGTTTCAATTTCTTTATAGGATGAAGTGCAAGATTTGGATTTTTTAAGAACCAAAAAGATGAGTCCTGAGATAATTTATACAAGAATGGTATATGAAGACGTATGAGTATGTAGCAGGGGTGATTGACAGTGGTTAATAATTGGTTGAGCTTTGATCTCTTTCTCCTTTTGCCAACATGATCCAGACAGAAGGTTAAGAACATTGAGGAGTACATGTAGTCACATGCACTACCATGCATCATAGATGGTGGAAGAGTGCATTAATTGGGGGTTTGGAGAGAGAGAGAGATAAACAGAAGAAAATGGGATGTAGCATAGGGATGGAAGAATGGAGTGTCCATGAAACAAACATCCGAAAAATCTTAAAGGTGAATGAAACAAATCACATGGCTAAGAAGAGTATGTAGGGACTGTTTCAGATCTGGTTGGCTTCAGGTCACACTCAATGGTCCATACTTGGATTTTCCTCTCCTTCGTTTAATCCTACACCTCTTCCCCTTCTTTATCATCATCTTCTTTTCTTTTTTCTTTCATTTTTTTTTTTCTAAAAACAATGTATATAATGAAGAAGTATTTTTTTACAGTAAATATAATCACTTTTGCCAACCTAAAAGAAATCTCATTGAACATCCTCTATCATTACAATTAAGATGCATAGCGTGTTCTTCTTTTAGTTTTGAATATAATTATCTTTAAAAAAATACAAAAAAAAATATACAAGTCAAGATAGCATATAGCATGTTTAAACTGTCCCACATGAAGTAACTGAAATATTACTCTCTTTTATTTAATTGAGGTTTTATTACTTCTACCTCCACATTTATCTCTTTTAAATAAAAGACGTTTATTTTATTAAGAAAAAAGACATGCGTTTGAGATGCGTCAAAGTTTTAAAGAAATACAACTACTTCTATATTTAACTATTGTTTTTTTTATTTATATAACTTTATTTTTTTAAAGTATAGTGGTGTACAAATATTCATATTATATTTAACGTAGTGATTGATTTTGTTTTTATTACTTAGAAATTAACAACGAAATGAGGAAATTCATGTTAATTAGTATTTTGTTTTGTTTAGAAATTACTCTCATAATTTTTACCTCTCAAGATATAGTGTTTTGAAAAGAATGTCATTAATGGTAAGACTCGGTTTTAATTTAATAAAGATGTTTTTTAAGAGAATAAAAGGTAAGTTTTTTAGATTATTTCAAGTATACAATTTGAATTTTAATTATCCATCTTATTTTCTTAATCTTTTGAGACATTTATTAAGGATAAACTGATGCAATTCGTGTTGATGAATTATGGAAGAGGAATAAGGTAGCAGCGGAAGAGGATGAAGATGCATTGAAATTGGAGGTGTTTTGGTGAAGAAATGAGGTGAAATAGGTGTTGAATGTAGAAAGAGGTTGAGTCAACTTTTTAGGGTTTCATTTAGGTCTTTTGGCTCTTTGGAAAAGGGAGATTTAGGACATAATGAAGTCTGAATTTCAGTTTACTCATTCAAAATATTCCAAATCTGAATACAAAGATGAAGGAGACACCTATTTATAGACTTCCATGGGTAAAGATAGCTTAAGGTTTAAGCTACCTTAATCTTAGTTAGTCTAGCTAACCTATGGTAAGGTTTTTGAGCTTCTAACTAATGTTGTGTCGTGATCCTTTACTCATTTTGAGCTCTAGAAACCCTTGCTTGCATGTCAAGTGATGATTTCTAGAGTGTACGTGATTTATTAAAATTCTACTATAGAAAATTGTCCAGAAATACAAGCCCTGAAATAACTATTATTTGTTTTTACAAGTTTTAACAAACTAAGACAATTATTATGTTGTACATTCTTCTGTTCTTAGCCTTATGTATGGTGACTTGGAACTTGTGGTTGGTCCTCCATCATAAATTGTGATGAAACTCCAAGTTCTAAAATAAACAATATCTCGAATGTGATGATTAACCCCAATGATATATCTTAACGAACTTGAGGTCGAAACAATTTAATTATTCATTTTCAAATCTCATTATTTCTCTAACCTATTTTTTTAAAACTCTTTCTAATTATAAAAATATACATGTATGTTCTAGTAGTGATTGCATATTATACAAAATATAATTTGAGAGGTTAGAAAAATATTTAAGGTGTAACTTATCACGTTACCAGGTGAAAGATAAAAATAAAGATAACAATGATGATCCTCATATGAAGGTTGTGTGGTATCTTCTTATCCTTCCAAAGTGTAAGCATTTGTTTGTAAAACCAAATGATGTTAAAAACCTTAGACGACACGCAGATAAGAGGAAATGTGACTGAATGTATGATCATCTAGCTAATTCTATGCAATGGAAGAACATTGATAATGAGTTCCCTAATTTGGTAAAGAATCAAGAAATCTTAGGCTTAGTATAGCTACAGATGGAGTGAATATATTTAGTAATTTAAGTACCAACCACAGTTCATGACTTGTTTTACTAGTTATTCATAACTTACATCTTTGATTGTACATGAATAAAAAGTAAAACATATTTTTTATGATGAACTTTGGTTTAAGACAACCATAAATTAACATAGATGTTTATCTTAGTCCAATAATTGAAGATTTAAAGTTGTTATGGGATGAAGGGGTTGAAGTATTTTATAAGTTTGCCAATGAATCTTTCAAGATGCATACCGTGTTATTTTGTACTATTAATGACTTTCTTGCATATGAAAACTTGTTAAGGTATAATGTTAAGCATTAATGGACATAAAGAGAGTGTGAATTCGCCAATTCCATTTATTGGTATTCAAATTTATGTAAAGATAAATAACATACATGTCCTTGTGAAGTTGAAAAATAAGTCATCTACGACAAACACATGGAAGAAAAAGTTCATATTCTTTGATATTTCGTTTTAGTGTAAGTTTGAAGTCAAACATTGTATAAATATAATGTATGTAGAGAAAAATGTGTAATAACTTAATTGGTAAACTTTTTAACAGTAAAGAGAAGATGAATGATGATGTAAATGCTCGTTTGGATTTGATTGAAATGAAGATACGAGAGTTAGCAACAAGAGAGGTGGGTAAACACACATAATGTTACACTATGTAAAAAGAAGAAGAAAATAAGTTTAGCCAATGTGTAAAAGGGTGTGAAGGTATCATAATAATACTTTTCAAATGTTAAGAACCTTGTATCTATGCAAGATTTGAAGCTCATTGGTCTAATGTCTCATGATTGGGACATCTTGATACAAATATTATCGTTTGTGGCTATTTATGGGATCTTATCCAAAATGTTTTCATAATCTTCTTGTGTCCATTATTCTCTTCATTTTGTAGTAAATTTTTCGACCCTATAAAGTTGGATGAAATTGAAGGTGAGATCATGATGCATTTACTTGTTCATCTTGTAAACATATGTAAAAATCAGTATCATTCGAAACTTCCATGATTGGAATATACATTGTAGAAGAAACTATTGATTTTTGTTTGAGTACATGTTGAAAGCAAATCATATAGGATTTCCTGTCAAATATTGGAAAATAGGTGATCCATAAGCATGTGTTCACGATGTGTACACATGATAACCAAATCTTATTCAAAAGTGTTAGAAGAACATTTGTATATATTGAATAACAAAAATGTTATTATAACTTACTTATTTGTCCACAAAGCCATTGTGAAGGAGAAACACCTGAACAATAGGAAAAAGAGAGTTAATGGAGCTTAATAAGAATATCATGACTTGGTTGAAAGATGTGATCTTGAAAAATTCAACAACATATGAAACATAAATATTGTTGGCAAATGGACTCTAGTTTGATGTATTATTAATTACGACATTAATAATTATTCATTTTATACGAAGTGTTTGGATGAAATTTTTTTAATGCAAAATAGTGGGTAACTCTTGAAGCCGAGTCACTATAATAAAATAAAATGAATTAGCTTTCTAGGATCGTCTAATGGTTGGTATGTTTTAATTCTGGCAAATTTTGGTTTCTTAATCTTTGTTGTTTGGATTTTCTTAATAATTGAAAAATAAGTTGGTTATGAGAAATTTTGGATTAAATCTTTTGATGGATTGTCCATGGTGCGTTTTAAAGCCTTAATTGGTATATCATTTAATGTTCTTTTTAGTGTGTTTTCACTCATATTTGCTCATACTATACAACTTTTCTTTGTTATGCAACTGTGATTTACGTGCATGAACTGATATGATAGATGCATACTTTGTTTAAATTAGTCAACTAGTCATATTAGCCTACCTTCACGATAATCCATTTGTTAACCCTTTGAGCTTATAACCTTTTTCTTATTATTAAGCCTCCTTATAAGCTCTGAAAGAAAAAAAAAACATGTTTATCCCTGACTTAGAAGATAAAGGAGTTTTATCAATTTGGGAATAGGTTCTTGAATAAATGTAGGGATGATGCAAACCACCTCGACAAGCAGATGACGAAGAACACAATAGACACTTCATAATTACGTTAGTCATCTCAGCATACAAGACCAAACCCCACCAAACCTCAAGAGAGCCTCAGTAGAAGAAGAACCAGACATAAACCAGAATATCAGATGTTCTTCCTTTTAGTCTTTTCACAATATAAATTTATGTAAATAAATTGAGCTCACTTTGGGGGTTCAAATAGAAGAATAAGCTAGAAGAGGGTGTACTTAGTAAATTGTGCTTGTGCCAAAGCCCACCTTTACCTAGCTTCTAGAAACTCACCCATGTGCCACCCATGTGCTCACCTTTGACATAGATTCTAGAAGACTCTCCCATGTGCTCACATTTGACCTAGTTTCTAGAAGCTTGTAGTCATACACCCCTACCCTTCATCTTTTCCTCTCAAAGGCGTCATATCTATAAATAGGGTGCCTCCCCTCTTGTAAAACACTCCAAGTGGCGTGACCACCATCATCATCCAGAAGCTTCCTCTATCTCTTCATCTCTTCATTCCTTGCACCATTTCCATTCCACTTCTATTCTTGTGTTCTTCTTTTCCTTTTTGGTTTTTCCATCTTGTGCTTTCCATTATATGCTTTAATTTCGCACCTCATCATCATCATCACCTTATATTTTGTTTTTTCTCTTTACACTCTTGAAGAGAACCTTCACACTTACTTAATCACTTGGTTAAGTTCGTGTCCGATGATAATCTTCATTGAGTCTCACCTTATTCTGCTTAAAACCAAAAACTCATAAACAAGTGAAACTCCTAAAATGTGCAATCTTAAAATCAACTCACATTAGGGGTTGCACCTCATTTTCATACTTTACCTCCTCAATACCAAATAAGATAGAAAAATAAAGAAAGGAAAAAGGAATAATAATAAAAAAAACCAAATAAATAACATAATAACGAATTGTCTAATACACTAGCTAGATTGTCTATTACATGAGAAAAGCAATAAAAATGATATCTTGAAATAAATAGAGGAGTTGAATTGTCATGATACTTACACTTGTTTTTAGACCTATCCCCACTGTTCATTTGTTTTTCTATGGTGTTTAAGCATATTTTCCCCATTTTACCTTAGCTTCATTATATCCCTTATGAATTCCTCTTGATCTATAATTTCATGTTTTTTAAATGTTGCGAATATTAGAGTCTTGCTAAGCATATGGTGTGTTTGTCTGCATGAATGCTGAGTGTAAATACAAATCCTAAACACTGGAGAGTTGGAGAGCGTCTAGTGAAAGTTCTATCATTCTTGATTCAACCTTTGATTTCAATTACCTGCTTGTGCATTAAAATATAGGAATTTCCATTCACATTTTTCTTGATTCCTTGATTTCTTGAAATTATATCATGTCCCTCTTTATGCGTTCTTATACTTTGCTATTCGTAATTTGTATGTTTTTTCTTTTTTCTTTTATTTTTTGGTCCATAGAATGTTGTGCCCAGGAGTGCTAAATGATAAGTGAGGGAGTATTTGATGAACATAATTTTATTCACACTTAATAGCTTTAATATAGATTATTGGACTATAATAATAAATAAATCTATTGTTTTAATTAAGATTCATATAATTGAGTTTATTTGGACCTTAACTATTATTTTTGTTAATTTTGTGTTTTTAGAGTAGATGGTATTAAGGAAGTGTATACCTTCATGAATGGACCAAATATGCAAAAGTCCAAGTTGTTTCTTTGAATCAAAATAGAAAAAAAAATTGAGAGGTTTTATGAAAAGTATGAGAGATTTTCTCCACCTAAGTAGGAGTTGAATCTTCTACACTATTTTCTCCACGATCTTCTCCATAATTTTCTCCACTATATTCTCCACCAAAAGTGGTGCCTCTAACATAGAATATGGAGGAGGTTGCATGGAGCATGTCTATTTAAGGAGAGCAAGGGAAACACACAAACGACAAAAATATCTCTGAGTGCAAAGTTGTTTGCTTTGTTATTTTTCTGCATTTTTTATCTTTGTATTTTTTCCTCCTATTGAAAGGATAAACATTTTTTTTGTTGATTCCTTTGTAATTTCTCATTGAGTTAAGAGGTTTTGATCAAGAAAAGTTTCGTTTTTCAATTCTCTATAACAGTTGTTTTAATATTCTAATATCCTGGAAAACTGTTTTTTGTGAGAGGTTGTACTTGAATGCATGATTGAGAGGCTTCCTTATCTTAAAATTTGGTTTCTTAGTTCACATTGTTCTAATTAACTTATTGGGTGCATGATTCAAGAGAGAGAAGATAAGCATTCGCATGGAGTATAAGCATGGAAAAAGTGGGTACTAATTAAACTAGTAGATGAATGCTTTACTGGTGAGCTTCAATTGAATCAGATTAACGTATGTTCAGTCTAGTTTAGCTTTGTTTGAGGATTGAGAAAAGACCAATCTTTAGACAACCTGTGAAGAATTCAATGGTAAAAGAACTTGGGGATCACCCGCTTATTATTTGTTGCTTTAGTCTTTTTTATATTTTATGTTAAACAATCTCAACCCATTTTATCTTTATTATTGATAACTTTTCTTACTTGCAGATAGATTTTGAACATTGATTTACTGATTTCATTATTGGATTCATTGGGAGATGATTTGATTCATTTTACCATAATTATACTATCATCTCTCTAGCGTTAGACAGTTTAATTTGATAGCAAACTGAAAACTATCAGTTATACTCGTTCATTTACACCAATGATGATTATTAAAGATGGCAATGATGTAGTCAATGATATACATGCAACCCAAAAGTACCACGATGAGGAAATATACATATGACCATTGCACATGTTGTGTATGAGTTTATTAATTTTGATAGTTTCTCTTATGAAATTGTTTGTTTCATAAATGTTATTAACATTTTCTACTTTGTTCTTTTAAAAGAGATATAACCAATGATCAGAGTCCATATAATTTGGAGGTGATCTCCATAAGATCTAATAAAAGATCTATCAGACTAAAGCTACTCAAATATTCTAGCGGTAGGAGGACAACACTAACTATCAACATTAATATTTGTGAGGACTCTAAGTCAAATGCATAAACTTTTAGCAGTTATCTTAGAGTCATAACTTGTGAGAAGATTTCTATTATAGTACTTTCCTAAGATCATGTGTCAGACGTTGATTGGAACTTGATCTAGCATGATATTTGGTAACATATCTAATCATATTCTTGTTAGATATTTGTTTCCTATAGTCCTCGTAATTATAAGTTGATATTCTTTTTCATTTGTCAAGTAGATTCATTTTGATATCCCTAATGTCGACATGTTGAGATTGGAAGTTTTGTCTTCGATCATAATAAATTTCGTTAGTTTAAGTAAAAAATGTTGATGATAACAAATGTTTTTGGAATTGAGATCCTAGACAATCTAGTTCCCATATATCTCCTTAAGAGAGTTTTAATAATGACAAACATTGAGTTGTGTTTTGTGCAAGTTGTAACCTATCAGACCATCCAAAAGTTACACCCAATAATGCCTAGGGTTATGCCTCACAACTTCTATTTAAAGATAAAGAAGAAAAACACAGTAAGAAGTCTCTAGAAAATCTCTCTAATAGATTTGTTGCATCATCTAGTAATAATTTTGTATCTCATAAAATGTTTTCAAAAGGGTTCTCAAGAGAACCAAGGAAAACTATCATAAAAGGTCCCAAAGTTGTATGGGTGTCTAAGGACAAAATAATACCTCTTAAATATATTCTTAATGTAAGTAAAGAAACCCCTATCATGGTACCTCGACAGTGGCTGCTCATGTTACATGATGGAAGAAAGGTATATATTCCAAAGCCTAAAACTAAAGAAAGGAGGAAAAGTAATCTTTGGAGGAAACTAGCACAACCAGGTGATTTGTGGTGGTTAGTTAAGTGTGAACATTTCTTTGTGTATCAGTAATGTTTTATTAGTAGATGGTCTGAAACACAACCTTCTGAGCATAAATTAATTATGTAACAACGGAAATAATGTTATCTTTGACAAAGACCAATGTACAATCTAACAAAATGATGGAACCAAAATATTTGTTGCTAGTAGACAAGGTAACCTTTATAAATTTGGCATGGATGAGTTATTAAGTCAAAAGGTGTTCTGTCTCATGCCTGAAAGGAAAGAAGATCATTGGCTATGGTATAGGAAGTGTGGTGACACTAGTTTGAGATTTATCTCTAAACTAGTAAAACATGATCTCGTAAGAGGTCCGCCAATAATGTCACTCAATGAAAATCTTCTTTGTGAGGCATGTGTTAAGGCAAAACAACTCAAAAGCTCATTCAAGAGCAAGAACAACATTTCCACTCAAAGGCCTCTTGAATTGATACACTTAGAACATTTTGGACCAACTAGAATTGAGTATATTAGTGGCAAAAGATATTGTCTTGTTATGAAGGATGACTTTACTAGATGGACATGGGTTAAGTTCCTTAAACATAAAGATGAGTCTTTCAAGGTCTTATGTAATTTGTTTAAACAAATTCAAAAAACAAAATGGTTTATCCATGATTACCATCAGAAGTGATCGTGAAGGTGAATTTGAAAATGAAAACTTTTGAGTCTTTTGCGAAAATCATGGTATCAACCATAACTTTTCTACTCCTGGGACACCATAACAAAATGATGTTGTTGAGAGAAAGAATAGGTCTTTATAGGAAATGGCTCAAACGATGTTAAACACCAATTTTATTCCAAAACATTTTTGGGCTGAAGCAATTAAGACATCATGTTATTTACAAAATCGTATTTACATAAGACCATTGGCAAATAAGACTTCTTATGAAATGTAAAAGAACAGAAAACCCAATATATCCTATGGCTAGAACTATTCGAAAGGACACATATTGGGCCTTTAACTAGGTTCGTGGCTAAAAGAATGAAAGAAGAAGGCATTCAGAAAACTCTATCTTTTATGGAGAATTAATTTTTACCTTTCCTTCCAAATTTCCTAGTCTTATAAAATTGTAAAGAATAGTGAAGGAATTTATTAGGGCTTGCATTTGGGCCTATTAGAATAAGAAGTAGAGAGTCTAGTTAGAGTTACAATTGGGCCTCTTTTAGCCCATTTGCAACCTTAGACAATTTAGTGTTTTTGGAGAGGTTTCTAAGGACTCATGGAAGGAACCTACATAGCAAGGGAAGTGTGAAGGGCCAGTTGGATAACCAACATGGGAAGCATGTCTGCCACATGGTTGCACCTCAATGGAGAGAAAGCCTCTCCACTCACAAGCCACCACTTCTAATTACATGAATGGAGAGGATTTGTTCCAATTATAGAGTGTCATTTGTCAAGCTATGAGTGGAGAATATTTTCATATTTTTGGCACCATTTAGACTATAAATAGAGGTGCTATGTTGAATAAGATGCTTTGATGCCTCCAAATCTACGTGGAAGACTTGAAGAACTTGTTGCTATGTGTGTGTGTTGTCTAGTAGTTTTTGACTTGTTAATTAACATCTTGTATTGATTCAAGCTCAATTGACTCTTTCTCTATTTTAAAAGAAATGTTTTCTAAAGAGTTGAGAAATTTTAGTCAGTTGTTTATCAAATCAACCATTTGAAAAAGTTGATACTCAAAAGTATTTAGGCTAAAACAAGTTTTTCAACTTGTTGAATTGTCGAAAGAACTGGTTGTTTGAAACTTAATGGTTTTGAAAATGTTTTGAAAAATCTTTGCTTTATTTTGTCTTTGTTGTCAAACTGAAACAATAAGTTATTTCAATAAAACAACTGGTTGTTTTTATGAAAACCTTAACAAAAAATTTATTTCAATTTATTTTTTTGGAAAACAAATTATATCATTTATCTTTAGAATAATATCACAACAGACTTAAAGATCATGATACTTAATCATTTATGTTATCTTCAGAATAACATGATAACAAATTTACATATATAT
>Ga0123341_1003942_pt1 | contig 12896 bp, 11 predicted proteins | sample Turbeapinknodule_FD_89959 | JGI IMG/M metagenome (GOLD analysis project Ga0123341, IMG submission 89959) | Root nodule microbial communities of legume samples collected from Mexico - Turtle bean Mexico pink nodule | ecosystem: Host-associated > Plants > Roots > Nodule | place: Mexico: Nepantla... | reverse complement strand
CATCTAATTTAGTCAATATAGTGACTAATTATTTTTTCTCTCTAAAATTAGCTTTTATTTAAAGATTTTTTTTAGTGTAACCATGAAATTAGATATATATTTTTACTTTATTTTAAATCTAATACATTAATTTATTTCCAATTCCACTTCACCAAACTAAACCTCAATCTGGTCAATTATAGGCCGATTCTTTAGCCTCTTATTAGTATGAGTTTAGGTTAAGTCCACTCTAAGAATTACAGGTTAATTTATTTCTTAAAATAATTATTATATTTTTAATGACTTTTTTAACAAAAACATGTACATATGTTATAATTGATTTATTAAATCAATTACATTTTTAAATTAACACTAGTTTCATTAATGTGATTTAAAACTCAAAATACGTATGCTATTTTTATTATTTAGATTTAATATTTTTATATCTTTGGATATAATATTTTTATCATTTTTAAGGCAAACCAAGATGGTTTTTGTCGAAATTGGGATTGGACTAGACCTAAAAATCAAGCCTTTCTGGAATAAGTGGGCTTGAATAATTTTAGGTAATTACCTTTTTATTCCACAAAATTTGAACCTGCACTCAATTATTATGTGAAATGACAAAAAATTCTTTAAATAAAAAAGATGTACAAATCAAAATACATTATGAATTCGTTTTTAGATTTGGATTTTTGGAACACTTTCTGGTTTTCAAATTTTTTTTTTCGACTACATTTTTTAATTTTGTTTTTGAAATTTTTTTCTAAAATGTATTTTTTATATTCTAGAATTGTTTTTCATAATAAAAAATTGATTTTCCAGTTTTATTATAAAATTTAATTTTCAGAACATAAAATATATTCTGGAATTACTTTTTCAAAATGTATTTTTTTAATTTCATATTTTTAATTTCGGAATGAAGGAAAAAAAATTTAAGTTTCGAGATACATCGAGTGCAAAGTCACACTTTATAAGTTAAGTTTCACGAAGAATATTTTGTAATCTCATTATTTGTACTTGACTTGCAAGGTTGGACACTAGATAGAATGGGATTAGTGGTGTGAATGTATTGATTGAAGGTTTGATTCTTCAACGTTATTCAATCGTAAATATACTGAAAATCGTTAATTAAATAACATATTTACATTTTAAAAATATTTTAATATAATTGAATATGAAAGGTAAAAGTTTTTTCTATTTTAACAAAAATATAAGTAAATATTATTTAATACCTCAATCAATTCCAATTTTCCCTTCTTTGTTTTAAGAGTTTTGTAACTTCTTACCATCTTCATTTTCCATTAATGTAACCACTTTCATCTTCACCCATCAAGTTATAATTTTCTCTAATTTTATTTTTATGGTATAATCCTTCAATATCTTCTATTAATTACATAGTAATAATATTCAATTCTTGGATTATGATTATGTTATTTATATACTTGTTATTTTTATGTCAATATAATATTAGGAAAAAAAAATAACTCGGGATACCATCAAAACATGATTTTGGTAGACTTTATGTTACAACTCGACCGAACAACAATAGACCTAAATGTCAGATTACTAAACCTAAATGTCAGATTACCAACTCAAATGAATGGAGGACTACATTGTGTAATAAACAAGGTGTTATTATAAATCTTTTGAGACAATGTAAGGCCCACTTGACCCATACAACTCCTATTTAGGATTGAATTCAGCAGTAATGAAGGACAAAGAATTTTGATGTTATCCTAGTATTCATTAGTCTTAACATAGCTATAGTGATAGTGTAGTAATTGGTGCTTTCCTTGACCTTACCAATGCCTCCTAAACCCCAAACAAAAGACTTAGAAGAAATTCTACATTCCATTCAAGAACGCTTGTCTTTTGTTCAGGTACAAATGGAGGAAAGTCACACCTGTTAGACAACCATGAAGACACATAATGATTCTATTCAATCTACCCTTATTTTTCTCATGGATCAAATTCCATCCACAACCCACGATGAACACACAGTTCACCCCCTAACGACACCCATTAAAGTGGCAACCAACAAGCTATCCCTAACAACCCCCTCCCTTTATCCAACCACCCAAGTTGCAACTAGCCTTCTTTGAAGGCCCTAAACCTCTAGATTAGCTCTTCTAAGTGGAACAATGTTTTTCTTTTTTATAGATTCCACCTGAATAAAGGGTTTCTATGGTAGTTTTCCACATGAAGGGAGAGACTCCCAGCTGGTTTAAATGGTTGCACGAAAACAACCTTATCACAGATTGGACATCCTTTACTCGCGCCTTGGAACTACGTTTTGGACCGTCCACCTACACTAACCACCAAGCAGAATTATTCAAACTCCAGCTAACCACCACGATATCAGATTATCAATCCCGTTTTGAGAAATTATGTAACTGTATAGTTGGACTAACCCCTAATATTATACTTAATTGCTTTATTTCGGGACTCCAACCTGAAATTCGCAAAGAACTCTCTATCCTCAACCCATATTCGGTTTCCCAAGCCATTGGTCTTGATGGTGTGTGCCTTCATTGCTGAATTGTTTCCTTAAATTGTTGAGAGGATTGGCGGAAGCTTGATGGAAGGAATGGAACAAGGATGGCTCCAATGGAGCTATGGATTCCTTGAAGGTGCATGAAGAGTAGGGAGAGTGATTGGTTGAGCCATATCACTTAGAGAGGTGAAGAAGAAGACCAAAGGTGTCTAACCTAGAGAGGTTTAGACAAGAGAGTGAGAAGGCTAGCAACTTGGTAGCATAACACTCTAAAATTGATCTTATTAAAATGAGAGTCAAGCACCTCCTTTTATGGTGGAGAGGTCCGATCATGCCTTACACGAATTAATTGGGAAAATTCAAATGAAAAGGGTTTGAAATTGGCGCCTAATTAAAGTCACATTGCAAGCAAGACCTATGTGTGCTTCATGCGACTCTTATAGATTTAAATGACCGGCTGAGGTTAATTAGGAGTCTTTATGAAACCCTAATTTAACCTAGGTTGGTTTTTAGATGCCTAATTTCAGCCTTAATTCAAATAAGAAAAATTACAATTAAACTTCCTACTCTACTTTTAGTAAGAAAAATTAAATTCTACTTTAGAAAATCTGCACTAGGTTATGACATTTTTGAACATATATAAAAGGGTGTCTCTGCCATCAGTAGTAGAGTCTCAATCTTCTTAAATCTTCCTTACCATTGACCTAGTGGTTGGTCCTGAGCTGAGCCTTTTGCCATCAGGTCTAGCCAAATTAATAGAGTACAAACATCATGACTCCAAACCTAGACCCTACCATATTTTTACCCCCCAAACAACCCATCCTACCACTAACTCCCCCATATTGTCTAGCAACAAATCCATTGTCTACCCCACATAAATCATCCCTTGCTCATTAAATGCCTCACACCAAACCAATTGCAAGAACGTCATGCACTAGGTTTATGTTACAATTGTTATGAGACATTTACCCTAGGGTATAAATGCACCACTTCTCGTTTTCTACTTCTCTTGGACGACTGAGACCCAACCTCGGAACCCATAGACAATCCACCTACAAACACGAAATACCTGAACACCATCCACTTTCATCTATCACCTCAAGCCCTCACAGGCAACACATATCCCAAAACTCTAAAATTCATTGGCCTAATCCACAACCTACATGTCACTGTTCTCATAGACTCAGGCAACTTCCACAACATTCTCCAACCTTGCATTTCTCACCACCTTCACCTACCCATTACATTAAGCCCACCCTTATCAATGATGGTAGGAAATGGTGCCTTCATACAATTGCAAGGTATATATCCCTTAGTGGACATCTCTCTACAAACTTCTACATTCACCATTCCTTTATACCTTTTACTATTGAAGGAGCGAATGTAGTTTTGGGTATTGAATGGATGCGCATTCTCGGGCTTATTCAAGTAGATTTCTTTATACCCAACATTGCTTTCACCCACCAGAACCAACAAATCACCATACAAGTTACCACTACATCTACCCCAACTTCAACCACCTACCACCAATTCTGCCAATACTTATTCACCAACTCCATTGCGTCCCTTCACTTGCTTTCAACTGATAACACCCCAATTCCACCAACGTCTTTGGAATTTGACCTACATAACCCATCATCTCCATTATGTTCCCTCCCTTTTCCCATTCAATCCATTCTCCTACAAAACCAAACAATCTTTCAGAAGCCCTGAGGTTTACCGCCACCTAGACCATATGACCACCACATATCCCTTCTCCCTCATACCCCACCCATTAATGTTAAACCTTATCGCTATCCCCACTCCCACAAGGAAATTATAACTCAATTCATCTCTGAGATGCATCAAGAGGGTACCATTAAACCCAACACAAGCCCCTTTTCTTCCCGAGTGCTCCTTATAAAAAAAAAGATGGTACTTGGCACTTTTAGTCATGTCTTTTGGCTTGACTAATGCACCTTCCACTTTTTAGGCAACCATGAATGACCTTTTCTATGACGGTTTGTCCTAGTGCTATTTCTAATATTTTGATTTATAGTCCCAATTTGCAGGATCATATTTTGCACTTACAGATTATCTTAGAAGTTCTACACACTAAGAAATTTTTTGCTAAGTTATCTAAGTGCAGTTTTGTCACTTCTCAAGTAAGTTATTTGGGTATCATTTCAGTTGAAGGAGTAGCCCCCGATCCAGAAAACGTTATTGCCATGGTTTCCTCGGTCTAAATGGATTTTATAGAACATTTTTCTATCACTATGCCACTTTCGCCGCTCCTCTCACCAACTTATTACATAACCAAAAATTTACATAGAATGTCTCGGCTCCGGAGGCCTTTGCAGAATTAAAATTACAGATATCTCAAGTTCCTACAATACATATACAAGACTTCACCCTGCCATTTGTTGTTGTTCTCGCCTGCTGACCTTGGTCAAACTTAGAGGTGGGCTCCGAGTTAAAGCGACTTTCCTTAGTGTTATTGAACCGAGATGAAGGCGTTTTGTGACGAATGGGCTCCACCTGTTGATCACACTCTGACGATCAAGTCAGTGAGAGCATTCAAACTATAAAGTTTGTATCAGTGTAAAATTCTCAAAAAAAACTTACCTTTACTCGGGGTCTTAAACCCTTTTATAGACATTCCTTCAACAATTTCATCAACAAGAATATTTGTTAATGTATAGCTTTATTTTTCAGGTATGCAACATTATTCCTAACAGCTTTTATTTACATTGAATATATATATATATATAATATATATATATATATATATACGCTTAATTACTTCAGTTATTCACCATGTTGTTTCGCTTTTAATTACCCTTTTAATATGGACTGTCAAGTATCTGGGCCGGCCTCATGACACATTATTGGGCCCATTATTCACCTCAAGCCGAGCTAGGTATCCTTCAAATGGGCCTTCCTAATCGACCTATTACACTCAAGTGCTTGGGTCGAAGACCCAAACTCGTCCGTCCAGTACAGTTGTGGAAACATACGAGTCCGTAGTAGTCGTGGGGGTCATGCTCAGCCAAAAGGGGCATCCGCTATCTTTCTTCAGCAAGAAGATGTGTCCATGGCTCCAGGCATCATTAGTGTATGTCCGAGAGATGTTTGCAATCACAGAATCAGTTAAGAAATTATGTCATTACTAGTTAGGCCAACACTTCAAAATAATTACAAACCAAAAAGGTTTAAATACACTTCAGTCCCAAACAATCCAAACTCTAGAACAAAAAAAATGGACATCAAAGTTACAGGGATATGATTTCCTAATACTATATCGACCTAGGAAACGTTGCGGATGCTCTGTCATGCCAAGACACAGGGTGATGCAATCCTAGCCTACATTGTTATGAGTCTTTTATTTTGTATTTTGGGGTGCGAAATTTGGTGGGATTGGGTGGCTAAAATGGCTGAAAGAAATTGTGAAGTTTTGGTGTATGGAGAAGGTTAAACCAACTCCTAAGAGGTTCCTTGCTAAAACACTTAGAAATAAGGCTAGCAAAGAGTGAGCTAAGAGACTAGTTGAGGCGAAATTTTGGCAGCAATTTAATAGTCTATTCAAAACTAATTTACGAGGAGGCTAACACTTGTATTTATAGTTCTTTGGGCAACCAAGGTGCAAGCTTTAACCCTAAAAACTTTCCACTCATAGAAGGACAAGTGACTCTCTCTAATTAGAGCAAATCCTCTCAAATTAGAGGTTGACAAGTGTCCTCCTCTAATTGGAGAGAATACTCTCCATTCCCATGAAGACAAATTTCCTTTTGACATTGGTGGGAATCCTCTCCATTAAGGAGATGACATGTGGACCTTCATGCCTTCCTTGCCACTTCATGCTTTCTATTTGCACTCTAGTAATTTATTTGTGCACCGTAGATGTTCTAGAGTTGAATTGGGTCCAAGGAGGCCCAATTGTAACTCTAGCTAGATTTTTTATTTTTCTATTTACACCCTACTTTAATTAGTCCAATACATGACCCATGAAAATTGGTCCAATACATAACCCATGAAAATTGGCCCAAGAAAATGGCCCAAATACAAACCCAAAATAATGCATATACTACTTTGTACAATGTTTATAAAACTAGCTAAAAAATGGAAGAGTAGACAACAACTAATTTTCCCTGAGATTAGAGTCTTCTGAGATCCTGAATGCTTCTAATCTTCTTAGCCGAATGTTTCGAGGCTAGATGGGATTTCATCACAATACCTTTAATATTTCTTACATCATTGTCGCCAAACCTACTGCTATTTGAAGAGTTACATAAATGTTATTCCACCATAGAAGGCACAAAACTAGTCGACGCTTGCACTAAAGAACAACAAAACCCAGTCTCTTCTCAGTCTACTATTCTTTCGTTAGCAAGTGTTTCTTCCCGCTGCCAACAACTTTAGAAACTACATTCTCCAAGAATTGCATGAATCTCACACATCTAGTCAATCCAGCACCAAACCGACTCTTGCTCGCATTGTTGTTGCATTCTACTGGCCATAGTGGACTAGAGACATCAAGAACTACGTTCAACAATGCCCAATGTGTCAACGTATCAAGTATCTACCAACAAAACCCCAAGGATTACTCCAACCGCTCCCATTACCAGATTAAGTGTGGGAAGATTTATCAATGGATTTTATAACACACTTATAAACCTCAATAGGTCACTTTGTCATATGGGTCATTTGCGACCACCTCACGAAGTATGCTCACTTTGTGGCCTTACCCACACATTTCAATGCCCAATAACTCGCCAAGTGATTCTCAGTAGAGATTTGTCATCTTCATGGGCTACCAAAAACCATTGTCTCAGACCGAGATCCTCTATTTCTTAGCACATTCTGGAAACACCTATTCAAAGCCCAACGCACAACATTTTCCTCTTACCATCTACAAACATACGGTCAAACAAAAGTCCTTAATCAGAGTTTGGAAGCCTACCTGCGGTGCTTTGCTGGAGATCACCCTCGCACTTGGTACCAATATCTCCATCTAATGGAGCTTTGGCACAATACAACATATCATTCTACCATTGGCACCTCGCCGTTCCATGCTCTATACAGAAGACAACCTCCCACCACCTTAGATTTGTTACACATTCCACCCTCGGGCACCACCATCAATGAATTATTGCACCAACACACACTGGTTCTCCACACCCTTAAACAAACCCTTTACTGGACATGTCAATGAATGTGCGACCAAGCCAACCACCACCACTCAGAACGTTCTTTTAACCTAAATGATTGGGTATGGGTATGTCTTCAACCATACCGCTAGCATTCGATGAAGCGTTGTCCATGTTCGAAACTCAACCCTCGATACTCGGGACCTTACAAAATGCTTTGTCACATAGGCATCGTTGCCTACGAGCTCCATTTACCAGCCACCTCATGCGTACACCCAATCATCCATGTCCCCCTCCTCCGTGCTTTCAAAGGACCACATGTTACCACTGAACTTAACTCACCCTCTCACACAAATTCTAACTCTCAAAGACCTTCAAATCCGCAATTAATTCACTCACCTAACTCTCAAAGACTTTCAAATTCGCAACCAATTCACTCACCTAACTCTAAAGGACTTTCAAATCCACAATTAATGCACTCACCTAACTCTAAAGGACTTTCAAATCCATAATTAATTCACTCACCTAACTCTATGTGCCCACCACCCATCCCAACCACTCCCCAGTTGCCACACAAATCTCGTACTAAAGAATCCCAAATCCAAGACCTCGAACAAAACACTTCCCCAATGTTCCAAAATACCCCACAAACAAGTCATCCCAATTTTCCCCAAATACACCCTCAGTCCCAGCCCAATAACAACCTATCGACCCAAAACAATCCAACCATTCACTTTGAGTACAAAGTGTTTGAACCGGCGAATGGTACTGTTACAACTCAACCCAACAACAATAGACCTAAACGTCAGATTACTCAACCCAAATAGATGGAGGATTACATTGTGTAATAAAAAAAGTGTTATTAGAAATCTTTTGAAACAATGTAAGGCCCATTTGGCCCATACAACTCATATTTAAGATTGAATTCAACAGTAATGAAGGACAAAGAATTTTTGGCATTACCATAGGATTCATTAGTCTCAGCATAACTATAGTGAGAGTCTAGCATTTTACTATTCACTTTATCACTTCTTAATTAGCATTCTATTATTTATATATTGTATTCAAACCATTGAAAAAAAAATGTTATTTGAATCATAAAAATGTTGGTTTGGATAAGTGGACCATTATAGAATGCAAACTTTTAGATTAAAGATTTGGTTATCTTTTAAAATTGATTTAATAAAAAATTGATTTTGAACCCTAAACCAATTTTGAACTTAATTTGAAAAATTCAATTAAAAATTATCACGCCACATAAATATGAATATCAATCAAATCCATTCAATTGAACATGGATTCAATATTTAAACTTCATTATAGACTCATCTTCTAAAATTCTTCAACATCTTGCAAATGCAAAAAAAAATAAAAATATATATATATATATATATATAATAATTTCACAAAGGTTAGAAACGTAACCTATATATAATAGAGGTTTGCCTAATAAATGTCTCATGAGTTACATAATAAGGATGATAGACAACGAGATCAGTAGATCAAGAGTTGAAATAATTTAAATTTAAATAATATCTAAGTGAAGAAAAAATGAATGGAATTTATCATATAATCATCTTAAAGAAATGATAACAAAGGGTAGTGAAGATGAGAATAAGTTGTTGATTTGATGGAAAAATTAAGATTGTAAAACTACTCAATCTACTACTAGTTCTGATAGAAGAAGTGAGTTTTTGCAATGAGAAAATGAAATGATAATAATGTGTCTTATAAGCATGTATTAGAGAGGACTATAAATAAATAACTTTAGGATAAGTAGAAATATAATCATAAGTAAATCATATGCAACCATTTATTCTTTTGTAAAAAAGTATTTAATGAATGTCATAAACATATAAAGATGTCATGGAATTAAAATGAAAAAACTATACATTGATAAGAATTTTGTTTGCAAAAGGATTAATAAAACATGAAGTTGATCTCTAATGGTAGTTGTGATCTTTAAATGTCATACAATTTTATATGCTTAACTAAATTCTATTAAGTATATCATTAAGTAAGGGTTAAGTATTTCATAAAGTAAAGGGGATATTTTAGTAGTAAGAGAGATATTAATTTTGAGTTCCATTTTTCTAATTGATGTGGAGGACATTCTCATGATCAACTTTAGAAAATGAAAAACATCAACAAAGTGAAGAACAAGGGAAAAAAAACACAAATCAAACAAAGTGTTGATGCCCATTAGGTCTAAAAGGTTTTATTCTTTTCACTTTATCAAACTTTTATTATGTTAATTGATATTTAGTATAGTAGTTCATATCATAGTATAAAAAAAAATAGGTTGTTAATTCATTGTTTAATCAAATTGTTAAGATATTTTGTTTGAAACTAAAATTTCTTATTCAAAATATGTTTTATGTTGTACAATTGTCTTGGAATAATATTCTTTACTTCTTCGTATTATGTGTCATTATTTATTAAATTTTTTTTCTATTATCCTTGTATATGTTTCATTTGAACCTTTGCAACAAGATTTCAACTTAACATATATTTAATATAATTTAATTTTGTACATTCTTTAATTTCAAGTAGCTATTGTCTTATTTGATTCTTCTCACTCCATTACACTTATGTTGTTTGTTTCCATCGTGTTCCTGTTCACGATGAAGGAAGAGCACAGATCATGTGTGTTTGGATCCATGTGTGTGGGAGACTGCAAAGACGAAAAAGCGAGTGAGGGTCCATTTTGATTCTTCTCTCAACAGCAGAGAACGTTGAGTAAAGCCATATAGATGCATAGGTTTTTACTTCATTGCCCTTGGTTAGAATTGATTTTTCTACTCACCTTCATGTGAAAACTGAAGCACCGAAACCACTAAGACATTAACATGCAGAAGGGCATCCATGCAGAGAGCATGTTTGACTGCTTTTGAAATTTTATTGTTTCAAAAGCTTGTGATCATGAAAGTTTTGTGCACCATTTGAGATTTCCTCTTGTAGAGACCTTTGTGCCTTTCTCCAGTTCCGTTGAGAGCATTTGAGAGCTTTGTTCACTCCCATTTTAATATTTGGTTTGTTTGAGAGAGCTTCTGTGTGTGAGGATCAAAGAAACCATTTCCATAAAATGTTTAAACTTGGAACCAATGCTTGGAGGTAAGCCATAATTGATTACCATTCTTAATACACATAACCAAAAATTGATTATGACTTCTTTTTAAGTGGATAATCGATTATAGGTATATTTTTTAAGCAATAATCGATTATGCAACACGTTTTATTACATGCATAATCGATTAACCACATATTTTCACTAAATAATCGATTATGTAGTGTGTTTATCTTGATCCATAATCGATTTTGCAAAGTATTTGAACCCATAATCGATTAATAATTGCATTTTTTGTTGTGCATAATCGATTTCTCCTATGTTTTTTAGCTTTAACTGATTATGGAGTGTATATATTGAGGTTGATAATTAGTTAAGGACTAAACTTTTTTTCTTTGACTTAGTTTGAGGTTGGTAGTTACCTGTTGATGTTCATTTTAGGTTGATGTTGGTGTTGGTGCTCTCTAGCTCCTTTTACTTTTCCTAATTTAGTACGTTTGAGTTTTTTCCTTCAATATGCATATGTTTATATTGTTTATGTTGTTGGTGACTTGTGTTTTTTTTTTGTGAACATGGTTATAATTTTGTTTCCAGTAGGTATATTTTTAATTTCCATAACTACAACATTTTTTAATAATAAAAAAATAGTATTTTTTCTATATATGATATACATTGATATTGATTTTGCTTAAAATTTTATAGTATATGTTTAATATTGAAAACATTATTGTTGTTATGTTTATATTGAATTTGTTGTTATGTTTATATGAATATGATTTTATGTATTATAATTAGTTATAATTTTATTTTGTTTTTGTGTATTATAAGTATTTGTGATGGTAACCCTAATGCTTAAAAACCCTAATCCTAACCCTATTGTAACCATATTCCTAACCCTAACATTAACACTAAACCTAACTCTAATCATAACTTTAACACTAACCCAACCACTAACCATGATCCTAATCCTAATCATATACCTAATCCTAGTACTAACTTTAACACTATCTCTAACCCTAATCCTACTTTAGTTTGAACATATGGATTTTACATAATTGAAGTTGTAATATTATTATTATCTTTTTGTTTTTGAACATGTGGATTTTACATAATTGAAGTTGTAATATTATTATTTTCTTTTAGTGTTATGTACCTTATGTTTAATTGTCACTCCTTTTGTTATTATTTTATTTTCTCATATGGTATTATTTTGTGAATGTAAGTTAACTTTTTTTCTAATATGTTTCAAGTTTACTATCCATGGCATCTTCATCGACGAAGAGGCAAAAAAACTCATAAGGGTAAAGCCCCAACAGATGATGTTCCAGTTCTTACTACCGAACCAATGGGGATTGAGGACGTTTTGTATTATTCGTGATATTTTCGTTCGAAACGTCAGATGGTTGCATACGAGAAACGATATTTCAGTCTATGGCTTGGACTTGATGAATGAGTCATCAATCATGCTAGGGTGGAATCACCATTTCAAGAAGAAAACTATGAAGAAGTTGAATATCTTCTCGGTAAATGGTGTCTAGCAACTTGGTAGGCATGACGAGCAAGATGAAGAAGCTGATGAATCCCCCATGATGCGCCAACGTTAAACCAAAATTTTTGGGCGGGATTCAAAACATCCAGAAAACTATAACGAGCATTAGGCTAGAGGTACACAAAATTAGACATGTTTGACACAGTTTTTGACCGGGCTTATCAAAGGATGGACTGGCTGGAAGAACGAATTAATCAGATTGAACGTCGTCAACAACAGTGATTGTATTTTTAATGTGTTACTGTTATTTTTCATCCTAAGAATTAATTAGATTGAACGTCGTCAACAACCGTGATTGTATTTTTAATGTGTTACTGTTATTTTCCATCCTATTACATTTTGTCAGTTACTTATCCTATTCTAATGGTGGATCTGAAAATAAATGTCTTTAATATTCCTTTTACTACATTTCAATTTATTTTGAAAAAAGTATTTTACAATTTTCAATATTATAATTCCTTTTATAACGAAAAATGTAATTTTATGAAAATTTTCCATATTCCGACAATGATAACTAACTCGTATTTTTTTCAAAAATAGTTATTCAACGCTACTAGAATAATTTTCAAAATTTTAATTAAGTTAAATATTTGATTAATAATAATTTAATTTAAATATATATAATTTATATATTTTTAAGTGAAATATTTGATTAATAATATTATAATTTAAACAAAT
>Ga0123341_1003939_pt1 | contig 12901 bp, 7 predicted proteins | sample Turbeapinknodule_FD_89959 | JGI IMG/M metagenome (GOLD analysis project Ga0123341, IMG submission 89959) | Root nodule microbial communities of legume samples collected from Mexico - Turtle bean Mexico pink nodule | ecosystem: Host-associated > Plants > Roots > Nodule | place: Mexico: Nepantla... | reverse complement strand
TTAAGAGAGCCAATCGGTTAGCTTCTTCATGAGTTTCTTTAAAAGCTTGAAGTAATTGACTATAGTTTTCAACATAGGAAGCACAAAAACTTACACTGCTTGAGCTGCTTGAATCATCATCTCCTTCAGCCATCAAACACAAATTGGCTTTTTCATCTTCACTTGATGAAGAAACTTCATTTTCATCCCAAGCAATATAGTCTCTTTTTGATTTCCCTTTCTTTTCCTTATTGCTTGACTTTTTTTACTTGCCTTCTTTATTTGGGCAATCTGCTTTTTATATGCCCTTGTTCTCCACAACCAAAAAAGTGTAATTGTTAGAATTGAAATCACTAGTTTTATTGTTTCCATACCTTTCTTTGTTCGATTCCTTGTTGCGGTTTCTCTTCAAGAATTTGCTGAACTTTTTGGACAGCAAGCTAAGATTTTCTTCCTCACTTTCATCACTTGAGTCTTGCTTATTCTTGTGCTTGGCAGATTTTAAAACAATGTTCCTTACATGCTTGTCTTCACTTTCTTGAACATTGAGTCTATTCATCTCCAACTCATGTTCTCTAAGCTTTCCAAACAAGGAGGCTGTAGTCAAAGATGTCAAGTCCTTTCATTTTGAGATAGCCGTCACTTTAGGTTGCCAAGATCTATCAAGACACTTGAGAATCTTGATGTTCAACTCCTCTTTGTCAAAGGTTTTTCCAAGACTCATTAGATGATTGATAATGTGAGTGAATCTCTTTTGTACTTCAGCAATTGATTCTCCTTTGAGCATTCTGAACATCTCATACTCTTGTATTAGAGTATGTTTCCTTGCTCTTTTCACATCATTTGTTCCTCCATGAGTGACCTCTAGAGTATCCCACATTTCCTTAGCAGATGCACATTGTGAGATCCTGAAAAATTCGTTAGAGTTCAAAGCAGAGGTTATGATATTCTTGGCAATGCAATCAAACTTGGCCTTTTTATTTTCAGCATCAGTCAATTGGGACCATGGTTTTTCAATAGAAAATCCATCCTTTACAATTTTTGGAATAAAAGGGTCGTTTTCAATTGCATTCCAAATTCCTTTATCAAGAGATTCAACAAAGATTTTCATTTTAACCTTCCAAAACTGATAATTTAAACCACAAAACAAAGGTGGCCTGTTAATTGAGGCACCCTCCCCAAAAGGTAGTTTTTCAGCCATTGAAAAAAGATTTTAGAATCAAACTTGAATATTTTTCAAGTACCAAGCTCTTGATGCCAATTGTTATAATATATGGCCTTAAACTAGAAAGGGAGTGAATTGTTTAAGAGGGGTTTTTGAAAACTTTTTCAGGTTTAACAAAATTCTTTGTGTAAATCCAGAACAGGAACCAAGTTAGCCAAGAATTTATGCAATTATACAGCAAAGCAACAGAAAAACAATCGATTGTTTATATCAACAAAGCTTAAAACAGAATTTAAATGAGTTCAAGGTAAGAGAGAAATACACCAACAGTTTATACTAGTTCACTCTTAAGCCAAGAGCTACTGGATAATTCACTAAGCAATCAAACCAGATTACAAAACACAAATCACCAAAGTAGTGACCTTGAACCCTTCAAGAAACACACTACCTTTGGCAAACCACACCAAGAGTTTGATCTTGAACACCTCAAGAACACACAATACTCCTTGGCAACACAACACCAGAAATACAGTAGATTTAGAAACGATTACAGCTGATCACAGTACAATCTGAACTGAATACAATGGCAATCCTATTCCACTATCTCTTGAAAACCCAAAGCTTGATGTGAATCTTGAAATCTTAAAATCAATTATCTCAAACTTGAATTCCTCGAATTGTTTCTTCTTTTATTTGAAAACATAAACAAACCATTTATATTTTCCAAAGATTGGTCAAAGAAATTAATGAAGGAGCGTATTCAGTTGGAAAAACATTTAAAGCAGATTCACCATTCAAAATTGAATTCTGTTAGGATTTTCAAAGAAACAATCGGTTGAAACTACGAAACAACCGATTGTTTGGCTTGATAGTTAAGTCAACCAAACCAAAATAGTTTTCAACCTTTTCATAACTCCTAAGATTAAAACAACCGGTTGATTCGACAAAACAACAGGTTGTTTTTCACTTAGTTGGAAAAACACTTGAATTCAAAAAGGTTTTTAATCACATCAGTTTTAGATTCAACAAAGGAGTGGATCACACTTTATTCTACCCAGATCCCACCCAAACACAATAGCAACACCAACCTTTCATAAAACACCTTGGATTTGGATTCTTCAAAGCACTTGATCACTCTTGATCAACTCAATTAGGAACAAAAACCACAGTTATAGGTAAAGAAGAAGAGGAAGAATCAGTATTATTACTCTCATTATTAATAACAAAAGGACTATTCATTGAAAATCACATGTCTTGAGATAATAGTCTTCCTATAAGGAGTTAGGAAAACATATCCTTTGTGTGTATTGTTATAACCAAGAAATAAACACAAAGATGACTTAAAATCAAACTTATGTTGATTATAAGGTCTCAAAAGAGGATAGCATGCACACCCAAAAATACAAAGAAATGTATAATCAGGTTTAGATGAAAACAACTTTTCATGAGGACTAACATTATCTAAAACAAGAGTTCGTAAAAGATTAATAATATTAACAAAAGAGACAAAAGCCTCACCCCCAAATTTAAGAGGAAGAAAAGCAGCAGAAAGAAGAGCCAAACCTGTGTTAGCAACATGACGATGTTTGCGTTCGACAGATCCGTTCTGTTTGTGAGTGTGTAGACAGGTAAATCTATGAGTAATACCATGTTCATGCAAGATTTTTGTTAAGGAAATAAACTCTTTAGCATTATCAGTTTGAAGACATTTGATGAGAAAACCAGTTTGTTTTTAAGCAAGTAATTTGAAACACAAAAAAACAGCAGTAGCTTGAGATTTAGAAATTATGAGATACAACCAAGTATACCTAGAAAACGCATCAAGAAAGGAAATGTAATACATGGACCCATCACTTCCAATAACATGTGAGGGACCCCAGATGTCTACAAAAACTAACTGAAGAGGAGCAATATAGACAGTGTGTGAAAATGAAAAAGGCAATTGATGACTTTTGGCAATAACACATGAATCACAAAAAGAAGAATTTTTATTGCACAATTTATTGTTCATTTGCATTACATTTTGTACAGTTCTAGATGAAGCATGACCAAGTCTTTTATGCCACAATTCATACGGAGTCATAATAGAGTTGTGAGAACTAGTATTCACAGAGGGTAGCAAAGATCTGTGTAATGAGGGAAAAACATACGACCCATCACGTATGTTTCCTTGGAGAAGTATCTCCTTGGTAGCTTGATTTTTAACAAAGCACTGATTAGGATAAAATTCAAAGAACACATTATTATCACAAACAAACTTAGAAACACTAATAAGATTTTTATTAATGGAAGGAATGACGCGCAAAACCCGAAGAGGTTGAGAAGAAGAAGAATCCCAAACCCCACTCCACGAATTCTTTTGTGAATCCCGAAACTGTGGTTGTCGTTTATTGAAGGAATGACGCGCAGAACCACGACCGCCACACAAATTAGTTCCACGAAACGGAGATCTTGAAGAGGCCGAAGGATTCCAATGAGTAGATATAGTATTAACTTGAATGAAAGGACGATCAAGAGACTTATGTTTGTCAAACCTTTCTTTTTCAGCTAGGAGCAAAGCTTCAATGTCCTCAACAGTGTAGGGATCAAGACGCGATGTGACAAAGGTGATGAACGCATCATAATCCTCAGGAAGACCATCCAAGATGGCTTCAAGATGATCTTTTATGGAAACATTGGATCCAACAACCGCAAGAGATCGATAACTCGCTTGATGTCAAGAAGATAAACGTTGATAAATCGATCCCGCTTAGGAGTTTTCAACTGGGTTTTGAGCTTATGAACTTTCGCATGGGTATTGGATGCAAAGTAGACATTCAACTTGTCCCAAATTTGATAATTCGGTCGTAAACCAACCATTTTGGTTAACAATGAATTCGACATAGAAGCCAACAATTAGGCAATCAGAAGATTATCTTGTTGTTTATGGAGAAGAGAGAGAGGATTAGGGTTTTCATTACCAGAAGAGAGAAATGGTAGAGGAGCAGAAGACAATTCCAAAAAATTAAGCAAATTGAGGCCTTCGACCTACGCAAGAACCTGTTGACGCCAAATTCGAAAGTTGTGATCGATGAGTTTAAGGGTGAGAGATGTAGAAAAGGTATGAAGTTGAGAAGCAGTAAAGGAAGAGGATGAAGGGGTTTTGTTCCCGCCGGTTAACCAGGGTCGTCTTTACGTGTGGCTTATCCTCATGACCTAGGGCACCTTCGCTCTACTCCGTCCATGAGTACCTGAAAAGAAGTGAACAAAGGGGCGCCCTCGCGGCCGTTTGCACTCCGACGATCAAGTCAGCTAGCGAGAAACATCAAAGGGTGACACACCTCCGTATCGGAACACCGTGAAAGGATGCTCTGAAGGTGGTCGAAGTACTGAATAACTAATACTGTGCTGCCCTAATTGTCTGTGCGTACAGTGAGTGCGCTGCGAAACAACTAGGGTTTACATGTTTGTAAAACTGCAAGAATTAGGTCAAAACTCGGATCCCGTTTCAAACGTCCCAAGGCCCCTTTTTATACACCTCTCGCATTTAAAGCGCGTTAAAGCGCATTGAAAACGTATAAAAATATCCCTTGAAACGTTCGAAACTTAACTGAATTAACGCGTACCTTAGCAATCTTTCACTAAAACATTGATGAACACGTGCTTATTGCCCCGTGTTCTTCTGACTTGATCGTATTCTATGTAGAGGGCCTCACAGCGCCGTAACCCAACTTAGGGTTATTCCATCGTGTGAGTCATCTTTCCTCGAAGTGCATTTGGCGCGTGGGGTGACTTTCTGGGTGCCAACTCATGCACCCCAACCTCTGGTCACTCGCCCTGGGAGTGTATCTACCTTCCTCTCGCACCATGCACCTGGTTTACCCCTGGGCATGACCCTCTCATGGGTCGTATCTATCCCGGGGGTCTCCCTGAGGTGACGTGGGTACTTCACGAGTCAAGTTACTCCCTGCTGGTACCAGAACTATGGCATTGAAGCCACCTTTCTCTTCTCTTTGTAACTGCTCTGGGCCACGCCTTAACCTGGCGATGCTTCAACCTGGCGACGCCTCACCTTGGCGACGCCTAACCTGGCGACGCCCACCTCTAGCGACGCCTCAAGCGGTCAATTTGTTGACTTTCTTCCTTGGGTTCCTTGAGGGGCCCTACCATACGTCAACTTTTGACTTTGACTTTGACTTTGGTCAACGTCCGGGGACGGGACGGTACAGGTTTCTTGATCGAAAGCAGGAGAAAATGAAGAACACATGATCATATTCAAGAAAAAAATGAACCTGCTTTTGATACCATGTAAATGTAACAGGAAGAGTAAAGGAGAAAGAGTAAAAGGGAATATTATTTTGTATTCAAAGTAATTACATAGGAACTGAACATGTAGTGATCTATGGGAAAGACTTATGTAAAGAACCTACTATAACATAAATACAAGCTATGTAACAACACTACCGGTATTAAATCGAACAGGGTGGTAATGAGGTGTGGAGATTTCCAGAAGTCGGTTTCAAGAATGACTTTTAGAATAGATAATCCATTTGAAAAAAAAAAATTCCAAAATGAGTAATCTAAGGTATAAATGAATTCTGGAAAGGGGTTGTTCCGTAAGCCAATTTTGTTCCATAATAGAAAATCCTCAAACAAAACAATTTCAAAATTTCTTTTCCATAACATATTTTTGACTTCCAGAATGGTGAATTTGTAAATTATAAAATGTTTAAAGCAAGAAAAAGTAAGATTTTTTATAAAGGCAGTTCCAGCATCAAGACCACCAAACAATACATAATTGCAATGTTTCCACCACTGTTTATATTTATATACAACGTACCCTAAGAAAAAGGAAAATGGTATCCAACTAGTGAAGTTGATAGCGGTTGCAGGAGCATAATTGAGGTGGCACCGAACAACACAGGCATCTGAATTAGAGTTATCCACTTTTCTCTGGAAATTCCTTATGAGTAAGCCAAAACCAGAAATGGAGCAATAGCTCGACCAAGGAAGAAGAAATTCACTTTGGCATATTCACCAAGGTCTCCAAAGATTTTGTGTTGTCCAAAACGACCCCATATAACTTATGCATCAAAGAACACATTGTCCTTTATGCAAGTCCAAGGACTATCAGGATCCAGATAGCTTATTCTAGAAGCATTTTGGATTACCTATTTTGGTAACATGATACAAAGTGGTTCTTCCAGAATGCTATGTACTCCCCATTTCAATTCCAGATTTGCTACTCTACAAATAAATCAGATTACCATTTCCGAAACAAAAGATAAACTTCAAAAAAACACCTAGTTACTGTCGCAATGCTACTGGAAACCACACAGGTCGTTAAGAGCGCACCAAAATCACGAATAAGGGAAGGAATCCCACTGTCGTTGCTTGCTCTCAATAGTGTCCACGAAAATGTAGAGAAGAAAGATGGAGGGTGGTCTGCGCTGGCTTGGAGTTTTTAGAAAATCCAATGGTTAATTTTGTTAATTCATAGTAATATAGGAGTGCAAGAAGAAAAATGTAGGAGTTTAAGAAGAAACACCTCCAAAATAATGTTTGTTTTGATTTTATTTAATAAATGAGATGGTGCTATATATAGTTTTAAAATAGATAACAATGATGTTAGAAAATTTATGAAATAAACTTCTATGTCCTACAAATTAGGAATTATTTAAATTAACATTAACCAATAAATACAAATTTATTAAACTAATTTGATTGCTAATTTTAGTAATATCTCATATATTCAACATATTTCTTTAAACTAAATATCAATTTACATTTGAATAAGCATTTTTTAAAAATAAAAGTTTTCATGTTAGGCATCATTATGCAACTTGAGATCTCAGAGCTAGGCTGACACCTCAAGTAACAACAATCATTTGCCATCACATGAAAAAAGTATTATTAAAAAAAATACAAAAATATGGGGGGGACTAGGCCAAAACTCATATGTTAACAAAAATGATACATAGGTAGACTATACCTATTAATAAAGAATTCAAATAACAAACTAGATGGAAGCCTATTATACCAATGAAAGGATTCTCTATGAATAAATATAAATTAGTCAACTTATCAGCACACACATTCCCTTCACGAAAAATATGAGTGATGATGGAAGAGGCCCAAGCACCAACTCCATTGAAAGCCCACCAACATGTCAAATTGGGCCAATCACTAGAGCCATGGCTAGGAAACCTCAAGATGATTGGAATACTGCTACTGATGGCAGAGAGACCTATCTATACATGCTCAAGATGCCATAGACTCTAGTGTAAAGTAGCATTTAAATTCTTGTCAAAATTAGCATAGGATATTTCTTTTGTAATTTTGACTAAATCTAATTAAACTTAGGCCGGTCCAAGCTAGCCCAAATGGAGCGCAAGTTCTAGAACCAATTGCACATTCTAGATTCTAGAACATGCCTCCCATGTGCTCAATTCTAGGCGCCAATATTCAATTAGAATAGTTTTGAATTTCCCTCTCTTTTACCTTGGTGTAAACCGGCCTCCATTACTATTTAAGGAGTACCTTGGCTCATGATTTTACAAGATTAATATACATAGTGAATTGCTGCCAAATTTGAGTCAATTTCAATTCTTGCCCAAAACCTCCCAAGGTTAGGCTATTGATCTTCAATTCTCACCTTACCAAAGAGAGATGGCCCCACCACTCTCATTCCCTACCTAGCATGCACCTCCAAGGTCACCACATCTCTTAGGAGGACCTTGTTCGCTTACAATCCATAGTGCTTCCGCCGATCATCAACTAAATTTCCAAATCATGAAGGCACTTCTCCATCATTTGGTATCTAGAGCCATGGTCTTCAAGAGATAAATGCCTTATCTTGTTTTTATTGTGGTGTTCATCTTAATTCCGTGTTGTTCTTCATGAATTCTTGATTGTCTTGTTGTTTTGAGTTTTGTTTTTGTGTTAGATGTTGTTTTGGTTCAATCCAATCGGTGAAATCATGTTCAAATTAATCTTGAGCTTCTATTTTGCAAATTTTGTGTAGGATTCATTTGTGTTGTGGTAAACTATTTTGTTTTTGTAGGATTTGAGTATTTCTTTGTGATTCAATCAATGCAAACTGTTTTGATTCTTGAGTCTTTTGATTTTATGAATCTATACATGTTTTGTCAAGTCATGTTTCTCCTAAATTGTCATCAATTCCATGTAGTGCTGTTTTTGATAATTTTGGTTGCTTGATTTGCTTTGAGTCCAGTTTTTCTAATCTGAAATTGTTTGATCCTTTGGTGCATTTTAATTTTAGATTTGAGTTTGTGTGATAGATCCATACAAATTCTATACATCAAATTCCATTGTGTTCTTGAAGTTTCTTCAAACTGTTTTTAATTCCAGGATTAGGATTACTCTGTTTTAATTCTGTGCTAGCTGTTTTTACTTATCAAACTAAAATCCGTTGAAGAAAAATTGTGAAATTCTGGATTTACACAGGATGATGTGTTAGAAAAACAAGAAAAAAAAGAAGTAATTCAAAATATAAAATAGAAAAAAATGATAAATCAAATGAAAAAAGTGTACATCCTGGCGCGAACAGAGACGGTAATTTGACAACATATTTGAAAACTTTATCACAATTAATTGGTGCATTGTTTTGGTGTGATTCCAGCGCCAAAATTTTGTTAAGATCTTGAATTGCTTTTGGTTAAAATTTCAAATATCCAGCTCAGCATAAGTTTTCAAAGTCACGCATTTTGTGCCTAAAATTTCCAGTAGTACTGTTTTGGTTTTCTTAATCAATTCTAGTGTCATTCCTTAGGTTCAATTTGTGTGCCACCTTTTATTGAGTGCCTTATTTGATTTCTTTTCAAATTTATGCAATATTCTTTCAAGTTGTGTCATACAATTACTCCATTTTTTGTTGTCCTATTTCTAAATTGAATTGTTCTTAGCTTTAAATTTGTTGACCTCTAATTGTTGGTGAAAGAATTTCAAAGTGGTGCTTGTTAAGTTTGGAATTAACCTTTGTGGTAAGTCCATCCCTACTTAGTAGGTACTGTTTTGAAGATTTAAATTGACTAACCTTAAGAGGTGAAGCAAGTGGCTGCAACAAATAAGATTACAAAAACATACAAAGTGTGGAACACAACAAGGAGGAGTACCAAAAGTAAAGGAGTGCATAGTATAGGAAATCTGAAATTTTATTTTTGTAATTCAATTTCTATTGTATTTCTTTTTTAATTGTAATTGCGTTCAACTTTGATTAATTAGTGGAATAATTACGTATTAGATGGTGAGTGTGTCTTCAATGGCTCCAAGTGTCTAGAAGCCTCACCTTAGGATTCGCCTAGTTTTTAAAGCTTTTTAGTTAGTAATCTTTAATTGTGTTTAGCTAAATTGCTTTGCTTTAATTACTTCTGTTGTATTGTTTAATTTCTTTGCATTGTTTTCTTTACATAAAATTGTGTTTTTCATTTCTACTTGTGATCTAAGTAAATTACTTAGAAAAAGGTTTGTGAAAAGTTGTGAGGGATAGATTTTGGCAAGGAAAGACTTGGTACTTAAGAGATCCTAGTGATCCACATCTCTTTCCTGGAAAGCTACCTTCATTACTCGCCTTATCTTTTTTGGGGTAAAATACTTATAACACAAAAATTTAACCATGTCTTCTCATTCTCGTAAGTCTAATGAAAGTGAGGGAACATCTATCAAATCTCTTCTGGAAAAAATAGCACAAGATGTTCAAGCACTTTCATATAGACGATTGCAACATGATGTCCAACTTAAAGAAAGGGATGCTCAATTTTCTTTAATACAAGATGAGTGGAAAGTGGTTAAAGAAAGAGATGAATACGTCCAATCTAAAAAGAGTTCACATACATCTAGCTCTAGGGGAAATGAATCGTATGGGGAACAAAGTCTTAATATCAATCAGTACTATCAACCACACCCTAGGAGAGTTAGAAAGGAAAAAAAAGAATGCCCAAGAGAGGTTAGGGTAGATCTACCTCATTTCCATGGCAAAGAAAATGTAGAAATCTATCTAGATTGGGAGATGAAAGTAGAACAATTGTATGCTTGTCACAAAGTGAGTGAAGAAAACAAAGTACCCTTAGCCACTCTAAGTTTTCAAGGCAATGCTATGTATTGGTGGACGGCCCATGAGAGAGATAGGCATCTTCATAAAGACCCTCCCATATAATATTGGAATGATCTTAGAGGATCTTTAAGACGCCGCCATATTCCCTCCTATTACAATAGGGAGTTAATGGACAAGCTCCAAAGACTCCAACAAAAGACCATTAGTGTAGAGGAATATAAGCAGAAAATGGAACTATATATGATGAGAGCCTCCATTAGGGAATCCGAATCCACTACCATAGCAAGATTTTTAAGTGGGCTTAACCTTGAGATTAGAGATAGAGTTAAACTCTTACCCTACCAAGACTTGAATGATTTGGTTCAATTGTGTATCAAGGTTAAACAACAAAATTTGAGGAAAACTTCAAGTCGTAGGGGAGGTTCACACCCTAATTCTTATCCAAGAAGAGAATTTAAAAGAGGGGAGAGTGTACCTAAGGAAAAACCAAGAGAAACTCCCAAAAGTGTAGGAAAAGATATGCTCACTCCACCTATTCGCGCTAAGGATGTCAAGTGCTTTAAGTGTTATGGAAGAGGTCATGTACAAGCTCAATGTCCAAATCAAAGAACTTTGTTTTTAAGGGGGGTAGATGAGTATAGTAGTTGTGATGACACTCCTAGTGGAAAAGAAGAGGAGGAGAACAATGAGAGAGTATATCCATGTGAGGGGGAATTAATGATAATTAGAATAACCCTCAACAACAAAACTAGTGTGAACCTAGAAACACAAAGAGAGAACATCTTTCATACAAGATGCAAGGTTTTAGAAAATATATGTTCTCTCATTGTGGATAATGACTTTTGTTGCAATTGTTGTAGTGCTAGGATGGTTGAAAAGCTAAATCTACAATTAGTCTCTCATCCAAAACCTTATAAACTTCAATGGATCAATGAAGATGGGGAACTAACTGTAGACAAGCAAGTGAAAGTCGAGTTTTCTGTGGGTAACTACAAAGATAACATTTTATGTGATGTAGTTCCCATGGAAGCTTGTCACATCTTATTGGGTAGACCTTGGCAATTTGACAGGAAAACCATGCACAATGATCTAACCAACGAGATTACCTTCACCCATAATGAAAAGATGTTTATACTCAATCCTTTATCACATTCACAAGTGGTAAAAGATCAAGTACAAATAAAACAAAAGAGGGATGAAGAGAAAAAAAAAAATCAAATTAGAAAAACAAAAAGCCCTTAGGAGCAAAAGGCGTGGGAGAAGAGTGTTCCTTCCCACAATGTCATTCAACAAGACGAAAAATTTGAAAATACCTTTGAAAATATGCTTCTTTTTGAATAACCTCTAAGCCTTATCTTTTGTACATGAACACTTACATGCACTGCCACTAATCTTGAGACTTTTGTTCTACCTCCTCTAGTAAAAGAGCTTTTAAAAGAGTTTGATGGTATATTCTCTAAGGAAGGCCCCATAGGACTTCCCCCTTTTAGAGATATAGAACATCAAATTGATTTAGTTCCAGGGGCTAGTCTACCTAATAGACCAACCTATAGAACTAATCCTAAGGAAACTAAGGAGATAGAATCGCAATTACATGATTTGTTGGAGAAGGGTTGGGTTCAAAAGAGCTTAAGCCCTTGTGTTGTACCTATCTTGTTAGTGCCAAAAAAAGATGGCAAGTGGAGAATGTGCTATGATTGTAGGGCCATCAATAACATCACCATCATATAGCCATCCAATCCCAAGACTAGAACGATATGCTTGATGAGTTGCATGGGTCCATCATATTTTCCAAAATTGATCTTAAAAGTGGATATCACCAAATTTGAATCAAAGAGGGTGATGAGTGGAAAACTGCTTTTAAAACCAAATTTGGACTATATGAGTGGTTGGTGATGCCTTTTGGTCTCACTAGTGCACCTAGCACCTTCATGAGGCTCATGAATCATGTCTTAAGGGATTGTATAGGTAAATATGTAGTAGTTTATTTTGATGATATTTTAGTTTATAGTCAAAGCCTAGAAGATCACTTAAGGCCCCTTAGGGAAGTTCTCTTAGTGCTTAGAATTAATAGTTTGTTTGCTAATAGTGATAAATGTACTTTTTGTGTGGATAGTGTAGTGTTTTTGGGTTTTGTAGTTAACAAAAATGGGGTACATGTTGACCCCGAGAAAATCAAATCCATCAGAGAATGGCCAACACCACAAAATGTAGGAGATGTTAGGAGCTTTCATGGTTTGGCAAGCTTTTATAGACGTTTTGTGCCTAACTTCTCAAGTATAGCTTCACCACTCAATGAGTTAGTGAAGAAGGACACTCCATTTTGTTGGAATGAGAAGCATGAACAAGCCTTAAAAGGCTTAAAGCTCAACTCACTAATGCACCCATTCTAGTTTTACCAAATTTTGCAAAAACTTTTGAGCTAGAGTGTGATGCATCGGGAGTTGGCATAGGTGCGGTTTTGTTGCAAGGTGGACATCCTATTGCTTATTTTAGTGAAAAACTTCATGGAGCCACCCTTACCTACCCCACCTATGACAAAGCTCTATGCACTTGTGAGGGCCTTAAAGACTTGGGAACAATATCTAGTTTCTAAAGAATTTGTCATTCATAGTGATCATGAGTCTTTGAAATATTTGAAAGGTCAACATAAGTTGAACAAACGCCATGCAAAATGGATGGAATTTCTTGAACAATTTCCTTAT
>Ga0123341_1003938_pt1 | contig 12906 bp, 15 predicted proteins | sample Turbeapinknodule_FD_89959 | JGI IMG/M metagenome (GOLD analysis project Ga0123341, IMG submission 89959) | Root nodule microbial communities of legume samples collected from Mexico - Turtle bean Mexico pink nodule | ecosystem: Host-associated > Plants > Roots > Nodule | place: Mexico: Nepantla... | reverse complement strand
TGTTCCAAGAGATCCTTGTGCAGAAACCTGAGGCACGAACATGAAAAACGCATTGCAGCTTTAAAAATGAGAAATGGAGAAGATGAATACCAAATATAACAAAAGCATAGTGAGAATTTAACCTTCAATTTAGAGGGGAAAACGGATAAGTTGAAGATGACTTTTGTTCCTGCCGCTTTGACTTGGACACCTTCGCACGTCTCTACGAGCTTCGCTTCACCAAAAACAATATCCCTATATTCCACTACACAAAACAGTTTCCCTCCATAAGAGAAGTAAGAACTAATGTGAATGCAATGCCCACATTTATATCCTTAAAAACAAAATGCATACATTTTTTAAAAATATTGAGAACAATTCTAAGAAAAACAAAGCTCGGAGATGAAGAACACGTCATCAAACCAAAAAACTAAAAATCATTACAATGAGAGAATAGCGTACCTGAAACTAATCAGAGATAGTGTTCCAAGAGATCCTTGAGCAGAAACCCGAGGCACGAACGTGCAAAACGCATTGCAGCTTTAAAAATGAGAAATGGAGAAGATCAATACCAAATATAACAAAAGCAAAGTGCGAAATTAACCTTCAATTCAGAGGGAAAAACGGATAAGTTGAAGATGACTTTTGTTCCTGCCGCTTTGACTTGGACACCTTCGCACGTCTCTACGAGCTTCGCTTCACGAACGCCTTCGCTTCTATTCCAACGTTGTTCTTCCTCCGCTGCTAACACCTGAAACAGAGAGACAAATGGGCGCCCTCGCGGCTGTTTGCGCTCCAACGCTCAAGTCAGCTATGGCAGAAAACACCGTGACACTTCCCATCGCAGAACACCACTAGCTCAGTGCTCAGAGAAATGCGTAAATGAATCGTAACTGAAATCTCTCAAAACTGAGTTAACTTAAACGTACCTTGTTCTGTTTACCATAAGCCTTATATACCTTCCTTGTGTTCTTGTCCACGTGTCAGCCTGAGACTTGCGTATTCTATGGGCGCTCCTTAGTAGAATTGTTCCCAGTCTTAGGGCCTTCTCAGTGTGTAAGGTTGCCTCGCTGGAGTGCAACTCGCGCGGGGATGACTGCTTGGATGCCAACTCGTGCGCCAAAGCTCCGAGTCATTCGCCCTGGAGTACCTCGCCTTCCTCACGTGCCATGCATGCAGATCACCCTCTGGGACGTGACCTTCTCATGGGTCGTCTCTGTCCCAGTGGATTTCCAGCGGTGGTGCGTACTGTCGCGTCCCTATACCTCATGCACGGATCCCTCGTGAGTTGGGTCTCTCCCTGCTGGAACTGGGGGTGTGGCCTGAAAACCACCTCTCTTTATCTATTATTATTGTGTGGGGTGCCGAGGCCCGAGGCCTCCACACCCCTACCGTGTCGCCTCCTGCACAGTCTTCCCTACCGTGGGTATCAAGATGGGACACCCTTCTGGCATAGGTGCATTCGTGGTGTTAAACCTGGGCGGCACCCGAGGCCGGTCAACGCCCGAGGTTGGTCAATGCCCGAGGTCGTGGACCTTCAAGAAACTCCCTCTCTTGCATTGCAGTACTTCAAGTGGATTCCCTGCTCTGGGTCCCACCATGTTGACTTTGGTCAACGCCCGAGGACCGTACGGTACAACTTTTTAGGGAAAAATCACAGTGAGAAATGAAGCTTCAGAGGGAAGAACAGAGAGGTGGAAGATGATTTTCTAGGGCTGAAACGTGAGAGAGCTGAACTGAATTTCTATGACCGAGGGATCTGTAAAAATGTGAGAGGTTAGAGGGTTGAACGTTCGAAGATTGAAGAATGTGTAAAAATGAGAAGTGTGCCACCAACAAAATACGGAAAATGAAAAATAAAGAAAAACAAAACTTTGATAAAAGTATAGGAACTTATCAGAAGTTTAAAAAACCTCATTATATATATGTACTAGTGGAGGTTCTTATAACCTCTTCTAAAAAACTTCTACTAAAATTAATTTTTTTTAGTGCTAGTATGCTATCAAGAAATAAAGCATTAAAGACTTCGGTCACTCTTCATGTAGATTGTGAATGGACATATCTTGAGGGCAAGTTTCTTTAGTTTATTCATTGCTTCTTCATTTTGGAAAGGACTGCACTGTCTATTGGCTTGTCTGGAGCATTTCCATCTTTAATCCATGGGTGCTCTAATCTTGTGGAGTTGTTTAGTGATGGTAGCACCAATGACACGAGAGTAGAAAGCTGCAATGTAAATAGTGACTATAGTCTAACATTACATTATAGTAAATTGTCAATGAAAAAGTTGACAAGTCTAACATTACATTATAGTAAACTTCTAATGATAGAAACAATACCATAGATTCATCTTCAGACAACGTTGTAGGGTACCCGGCCAGTCGAGTCTTGAAATAATCTACCAGCTGGTCCAACACAACCCGTTCCATAAAAGGGCTTACCTATAATGTATAAATAGAATCAACTTTTCACATCAAAGAGTTACTCTCTTAAGAATAATCTTCTTTCGGACAAAAAAATAAAACTAACACTACAAGAAAATCATCATGAAATGAAAACTAATTTTTAGATACTAAAATAATTAGTTACAATAATAACTAAATTAGAGACATTTTAAAAATTAAAAAAAAATTAATTTTTAAATTAGTTTTTATTATTGTTAAATATTTTTTAAATTAATATCTAATTAACAATCAATATTTTTCTACTAAATTTAGAAAGTATATCTAAAAAATCTAAAACATAGCCCAAATGCATATAAGGAAGCATATCTAAAAGAGCTTCCCTTTCCTTCCCAAAATATACCTGCACAAAGGTTGAAATAAGGAATTAATGATCAAATTCACTAAATAACCTTAAACAAGAGTAGGTTTAGTAACAATACACGAAAAACTTGAACTGATAACTTTCCGTTCCTTTGAGCTATCATTCTTTTATCTTGATATTACGGATCTTCAGTATCTAAAGCTTCCTAGAACAGTTCTATCAACAAGGTTAAATTTGAATGTAAGCAAAATACTGGGAAAAACAACAGTAAAAGTCCAACTTATACCTCAACTATATTAGGCGATCATTGGAATTATTTTCATCAACAAAACCATAGTTTATATAAGTAACTTTGAGTTAGGTTGTGGGCCACACCTGAAAATGAGCAACTACAAATATTATAACCTAGTTCCTACACAGAACAAAAAGGTCCTCACACCATATGCTTATTCCAATTAGATGCAATAAAATGAAGTAAAATACCAAACAACAATTGGGTCCCCATCTTTATATGGGCGATCAACTGCAAGCTCAACAAACAGTTAACATTGCCTTGTAGTTACTTTGGTAGGACAGTAAAGGAGGTCCTAGGGGAACATACGATCAAGAGCAAACTCAAGATATTCATTATTTAATATTGACTCTGCTAAGATGAGTCGACAAATTACTTACATGGGCACCTCCTTTCTAACTAATCTAAATATACAATTTAGAGATGGAGGTTGAAAGGCAAAAAGAATAAACTAGTTAGCCTGATTGATCAAGGCAAACAGAGATTAAGAAAAAGAATAAGCAACGTACATTACTAAGAAGAATTCAAAGGTATAAATATTATTTAAGATAAAACATTATGACATAGGTCTAATTCATCTAACGATTTATAATGGGAAAAGGCGTAATTGTTGTTGAAAATTAGTAGAATATTATAGAAGTGAGAGAATAATCATAGGTAGAGTGTTAAATGGTAGGGTACAAAAACTTGGACATACAAATGTTTTACTTTATCTAGTTTTGGAAATGCAACAACAGAAGTAAATAAAATCATTGGAAGTTTCATGAAAATGTGAAACGAATCTGCAATGGTGATCATGGGAGATATGTCCAAACTTTATACAGATATTCTAGCTTGGGAAAATGAAGAAAATGATGTATAGCCAGGACTAGTGAACCCCACGATGCCTGACCAAATTCATTAGGTGAAATGGTACTCTTCATTATTGTTACTTATTCCATGCTCAGATGACATTGTTTGATATGTATGGCCTATTTAAGTTTTAGGGTAAAACACTAATTGTTGTTGAAAATGAACAATTCATAAACAAGATTATGAATACTATCATAACTACCAAAGACCAAACCACAATAAGCAATAAACTGATGCAACTACAGAAAAACATCTACCACATAGCAAATAAAAATTAGAAAAGCTCTAGACCATCTTCACTATGAAACCCTATAGCATTTGCCCAAACCATTTGATGTGAGTTGATTTTAGGATTGTTCATTTGTATGGTGACACTTTACTTAGAATTGGATTTTAAAACAAATATAGGTGATAGCCTATGGAAAATTCTCACTGCACATTAACTTAACCAAGTGGTTAAGTAGATGTGAAGGTTCATTTCCACAAGGCAAAGAGAAAAACAATTATATGGTGATAGATGATGACAATATGGTGCGGAATTTAAACAAGGAACACAAGAACAATGAAATGACCGAATGGGATTAAAAGGAAGCCAAATAAGAACATGTTTATGAATATCATGGAATGATAATGGAAGGAAAAGATGAAAAGATAAGGAAACTTATGAGAGGTAGAATTGTGAATGGTGAAATGGAGAAATGGAGAAATGAATCCAAGATAAGTGAAGATGTCGCCACTTGAGAGCTCATAGTTATACTTTAAATGTTGTTTATGACTGTGCAGGAAATGCAAGAAGAGCTAAGTGGACGAAACAAGTTGAGCCAGCTTACGCGTTGTGTTAGCTGATGAACATAATGCACATAATAATTGACAATGTCACTGCTAGACAGCTCTAGCCAATAAAGAATTGAAAGAAGTGTTAGTGCTCATGGTCAAGGGGAGGTTGTGAGTCTGATCTTGAAGGGAAGTCAAGCCAAAGGACTGTCGTTGAAAAGAAATAGCACTGGGAAGGAGTACTGTTATGAGGGTGAACACAAAGCAGTAGCTGCTGGGATACTTATGCTGATAGATTGTTTCGCTAAAAAAGATTAGTCCATCTATGCAGGTTGCAATCCTCCTAGCTGTGTGTTTTGAGGCAGCAAGAAGCTTGTACGTGTTGGGTTTATGATCTTGTTGTAGATAATAGTCATCTTTATGCATTAGGTTTCCTGGTGAGATGGAGATCTTAGGTTGAGGGTATGAGCCTTGTATAAGGGTTGGTATACCCCTGAAGTATCCCTTTCTTAATTTAATTTTATTCTTTGTTGATAAAAAACATTCACAAGATAAGACTTAGACTAAGAGGTCAAGCCTCACTAATCATTCTCACACAAAATGTACAGAGTAACTTTTCTCTATTCATTCAACTTGTGAATACATGAGGTAGGCCTCCCTATTTATAGATTTAGGAGTCTTGGAGAGCAAACTTAAAGGGTAGAATGGGGAGAGCATAAAGTGGGGCGGCTAGGGTGTTGACTATAGTCAATGTCGCACCCTTCACCTATTATAGAAGGTAGGGTTTCCTTCCTACCCTAATAGACATCTCATGGGCCCATTCTTATGTCTTCACCTCCTCATTTATGTTATATAAATCAACTCTACGGAAATTACAAAAAAAGAGACCAATTGATGCTCAGAACCCAGAGTCTGTGCTCTAATCCTACTAATCCTCTGAGGTATGGGTGTTGGGGTCATGGGTTGGGCTTGGTCTTCATCATGGGTAGGCGCCCTCTCTCCTTGGGTTTCATCATGCTCCCCGGGTGGGAGGGAATTTCGTCCACGAATTTGGAAGACCTGCAGAGAAGGGAGTTAGATCACTGATATTAAAAGAATGACTACCTAAATATGTATCAGGCAGATCCAACTCATAGGCATTGTCATTAATCCTCTTGATGACCTGAAAAGGACCATCACCGTGTGGCATAAGTTTGTACTTCCTATGAGTAGGGAATCTATCATTCCTCAAGTGTAGCCAAACCCAATACCCAGGTTCAAAGAGCAATGCCCTGTGCCCTTTGTTGGCATGCTCAACATACTTACCTACCTTCCTTTCAATTTGTTGCTTGATGTGGTGGTGCAAGTCTTTAACAAAAGAAGTTTTCTCAAAATCATTTTTTCACAACAGCTCATCAAGTACAAGAATAGGAAGAAGGTCAAGAGGTGTGAGGGGATTAAACCCATAAACAACCTCAAAAGAAGTGTGGGAAGTAGTAGAATTTACTACTCTATTATAAGCAAACTCAATATGAGGTAGTAAATTCTCCCACACCCTTAGGTTCCCAGAAATAAGGCACCTTAACATTTGATTCAAAGTTCTATTAACCACTTTTGTTTAAGCATCAGTTTGGAGATGGCAAGTAGTAGAAAACAAGAGTTTAGTTCCAAGTTTTTCCCACAAAGTCCTCCAAAAGTGACTTAAGAACTTTGAATCTCGGTCGGATACAATACTTCTAGGAAGCCCATGCAAATGAACTACTTCCTTAAAGAATATATTTGCAACAAAACAAGCATCATCTACTTTGTGTCATGGAATAAAGTGAGCCATTTTACAAAAATGGTCCACTACCACAAAGATAGAATTCATACCCTTTGATGTCTTGGGAAGACCTAAGATGAAATCCATGGAAATATCTACCCAAGGCATAGTAGGGATGGGAAGAGGGGTATATAAACCATGGGGTTGCACTTTAGATTTAGCCTTCCTACATGCTATGCATTTGTCATAGAAGTTATGTACGGATTTGCGCATGTGTGGCCAAAAGAAATGCTCATGCAATGTATCTAAAGTTTTAGCTACCCAAAGTGTCCCATAAGACCTCCCTCATGTGCCTCTCTAACAAGAGATTGTCGTAAAGACCATTAGGGAACACAAAGTCTTTTTCCTTTAAAAAGAAAACCATCATGGATGAAAAAGTTTTTGTGTTCTCCTCTTGAGCACTCTTGATAGATGAGAGATAAATCAAGGTCATCTTTATAGATTTCCTTTATGTGATCAAATCCGAAGAATTGAACATCCAAAACATTTAGCAAGGTATATCTTCTTGAAAGAGCATCCGCAACCACATTTATTTTACCTTGGTTATGTTTGATCACATAAGAAAATTGCTCAAGGAACTCCACCCATTTAGCATGTCTCTTGTTAAGCTTGCTTTGGCCTTTCAAATATTTAAGGAATTCATGATCACTATGTATCACAAACTCCTTTGGGAAAAGGTAGTGTTGCCAATTTTGCAAGGCTCTAACAAGAGCATAAAATTCCTTATCATAGGTGGAGTAATTGAGATGACTCCCCTTGAGTTTCTCATTAAAATAAGTTATGGGGTAATCCTCTTGAAGGAGAACAACCCCAATGCCTATGTTAGAGGCATCACATTCTATTTCAAATGTCTTAGTAAAGTTAGGAAGGGCTAAAATGGGGGCCTTAGTCAATTTTTCTTTCAAAGTTTCAAAATCTTGAATTTGGTCTTATCCCCACTTAAATACCACATCCTTCTTTACTATGGCATTTAGAGGTGCGACAATGGTACTAAAGTTTTGCATAAACCGCCTATAAAAACTAGCAAGTCCATGAAAACTTTGTACCTCACTAACATTGGTGGGTGTTGGTCAATGTTGAATTGTTGCAACCTTTTCTTTATCTACATGCACCCCTTTAGAACTCACAACAAACCATAGGAAGTCTATATGATCTAGTGCAAACATACACTTAGCATGATTAGCATACAAACTCTCCTTCCTAAGGGTTTGCCTAACATGCATCTCATGATCCTCTAAAGACAAGCTATAGATAAGAATTTCATCAAAATAAACCACTACAAACTTGCCAATGAAAGGCCTTAGGACATGGTGCATGAGCCGCTTGAAGGTACTAAGAGCATTAGTCAAACCAAAAGGCATGACTAACCACTCATATAAACCAAATTTGGTCTTAAAGGCGGTTTTCCAATTTGAATTTGGTTATAACCACTCTTAAGATCAATTTTGGTAAATATTTTAGACCCATGTAATTCATCTAACAAGTCATCTAACCTAGGAATGGGATGCCTATATTTGATTGTTATGTTGTTCATTGTGCAACAATCCGTACAAATCCTCCAACTTCCATCCTTTTTAGGGACAAGAATTATAGGCATAGCACATGGACTCATGCTATCTTGCACCCACCCCTTAGTTATTAAGTCCTCTACTTGTTGTTGAATTTCTTTGGCCTCGGTTGGATTGGTACTATATGCAGGCCTATTTGGTAAAAAAGCATCGGGTACAAAATCTATTTGGTGCTCAATGCACTTTAGAGGAAGTAATCCTTTTAGGGGGTCTTCAAAAACATCATCAAATTCCTTTACCAAATTTTGCAAACAATGAGGACTATCTAACGCCAACTCAATTTCAAGGGACCTAGGGAAAGCTATAAAAATGTTCTTTTGTGAAAGCATTACCTTTTTGACCTCTTGGTGGGAAATGAGAAGGCTTCTCTTGGAAAAAAAAATTCTTTTTCTTGCTCTCTCTTTTCTTTCATTTTAAGTTGGTCATCATGGACTTCCTTTGGTGAGAAATATTTTAGTGTGACCTTATGCCCATGGAAGTTAAAAGAAATTTTGTTAGTAAGGCCATCATGAAAAGTTTTTCTATCATATTGTCATGGCCTACCTAAAAGAATATGAGTAGCTTCCATAGGTACAACATCACACAAGACCTTGTCCTTGTATTTGCCAATAGAAAAGGCTATGAGTACTTGTTTATTAACTATGATCTCCCCTTTTTCACTTAACCATTGAAGCTTATAGGGCTTGGCATGAGAGATAGTAGACAAGCCAAGTTTATCTACTACTCTTGTGCTAGCCACATTAGCACAACACTCCCCCCATCCACTATTAAAGAACAAAACTTATCATTGATGAGACATCTAATATGGAAAATATTTTCTCTTTGACTTTCATCAAAGGGTTTCAAAACTTGGCCTAGCATTCGTCTCACCACTAATAAGTCGCCTTCACAAGGGCTCTCACTTTCGTCTTCACTTGGGGATCTAGAGGGATTGGGAGACCTAGATCTTTGTGAACTATGGGCACTTAAAACTACCCCTAAATGCACCATCATGTTACGTTTGGAGGGACAATTGGAAGCAACGTGGCCAAAACCACATTTAAAGCATTTTCTACTTGAGGTTTTAGTTAGGGATTTAGGAGTGGAAGGTGATGGTCTAGACTCTCTAGGTTTGTAAGTGGACTCTTTAAAATTTAAGGGAAAAGTTGAAGAAGTTTTGATTTTGTTTTTCCAAGAAGAGTGATAAAAGCCATCATTATGAGATTTTTTAAAAGAGTTTTTCTTTGAAATTTGTGATTCTACCTTGATGTCAAGGTGAACCAACTTTTCTAAAGAGGTATACTCATAGAGTTCTACCACATCTTGGATATCCCTTCTTAGGCCACTTACAAATCTAGCCATCTTTGATTCCTCACTTTCATACATGTCAACTTTTGTTATGGTTGTTTCAAGTTCCTTAAAATAAGCAATCCACACTTTGTGTACCTTGTTGAAGTCGTTGGAGTTTCAACAAAAGCTTTTTCCTATAGTGTGGAGACACAAATCTAGCGCGCATGCATTCTTTCAAATCCTCCCAAGAGATCACGGTTGGTCTCTTGTTTAAACCAATGTCCATTACAATTTTATGCCACCATTGCATGGCTTACTCCAAAAATTCTAAGGAGGCTAGTTTTACCTTTTGTTCGTCTTGAACCTCATGCACATTAAAAATTTGTTTTACCTTAGCCTCCCATCCTAAATAAACATTGGGATCACTTTCCCCACTAAAACTAGACAATTTTACATATGGTAGAAAAGGCTTTGCCACATTTTGGTGCCTATCTTCAAAAGGTTGCCAACTCCATTCGTCTTCTTCTTCATGGTCACCATAAGTGTGATAACTTCTTGAGTCATATCTATGATGATGCCTTCTTCCTATTTGGGGTCTTTCATGTTGCATTTCTAATCTTTGGAGTCTTTCCTCCATTTTCCTCATGGCTTCGTCTATTTGTGCAATAGTCCTTTTGGTCGCCGCCAATTCTCCCACAAGAAAAGCTTTTTGTGGAGATTGGGGCTTAGATGACCACTTGAAATATGAGTCATCACAACAAGCAAACGAAGAAACACAAGTAACAAACATTTAAAGAAAAGAAGTTAGAAGAAGGGAAAGCTTGCGACAAAAATGAAGTAAAAGCACTCAACCACTCAAAGAAAAAGTTTCTTCCCTTAACCAAAGTCTTTCTTGTGGTATGAAAATTCTCAAGTGAAATAGGTCAAAGCCTCAACACTTGTTCAAGGTAATTCACCACAAAACTTGAGGAAAGAAGAAAAGACAAACAAGAAAAGGCTAAACCAAATTGGAAGTAAGAAAGATGACAAAACTTTGAAAAGATGACAAACAAGAAAAGCACAAAAGAAGACTCTAAGAAACTTACTAAACTTTTAACTATGAAACTTTATGAAATAGAAAAATACTAAAGCAAAACGATAAAAAATTCCGCAAAGTTGAAAATAATTTGTCAATCAAGTTGAATCGATAATTTTTGAAAATGATTTTCTATACCAAGTGATAACCAAGATGCCTTTGGAAAAAATTCTTTGCTGTTTTTTATGTATATTTTTTTTAACATCACTGTTTTGTTCTGGAAAAATTGTTACTTTTTTTTTTATATCCTAATGTGACTTATGGCAAAGAATGATCATAGGTTGCGTCATGCACATTTTCAAGAACTTGCAATTTTCACAAAAGATTTAGTTGGATTCAATATAATTGAATACTTGAAATCATGTGTTTGGAACTTTAAATCAACTTCTACTAAAACAAGTTTCTAATTAGTTTGTAAACTTCACAATTAAAAGTAAGTAAGTAGAATCAAAGTAATGACACCTAGAACACTAAGAACATATGACACAATCACAAGAGGTAAGAAAAAAAATTGGACAACAATTTAAACATAAATCAATGTAAATATTGGACAACAATTTAAACATAAATCAATGTAAATATTAATGATCGTGTCAGACAAAAAGTTTAAGAAAAGAATCAAAATTTATTACCTAAAAAAACACAAACCAAATTTAGTTTTACAACTCAAATTTGAGTTTCAACAACCATTTATAATACAAATTACATTATCTTCCCAATTCCATTATTAAACAAAAAAAGAAACCTGATCCCCTAACATAACCCATTAACACTGGTTCTTCAATAATGGAGAATCTGAACCTTTAAACACATAATCACTATTCTAATTAACTCATAAGAATAACAATCTTCATTTCATCTTGAAAAACAAAACATAAACCAATTTTCCTCATGAAGATGAACAAACACACAAGTTACAGAAAACTTATTAACTTGAGAACTTCAAAAAATTTAATCTTATGAAACATTCGACAATTCCATGGGGGAGAGACTCGAGCTTCGATTTAGAAGGGAATCGTCAAGACGAGGAGTTTTGGGGGCTCCAACAAACCAACACCGTGACTAACCAAATTTGTTGACGAAGCATCAGGTACTTGTTCCTGAAGCTTCGTGAACGCCTCTTCTTCTTAACTCTCTAAGTATTCTCCTTCGATGACACCTTACCTTCTCTTGCTCCCCACATGGAAATGTTTGATTATTAATTTTGAGTGTTTAATCTTATAATCCCTTAATTTATTAGGTGTTGTAAAAATTTATTTTCTCTTTATTCTTTAATTCTTAATTTAGTTTTATTTGAATAATTTTTGTTCATTACATAATTTCTCATTCTCTCTCTCATGATTTAACTCATTTGATAAAGCTTATTCAAATTTTGATGCACTAATTACCTTCTTCACATTTATTAAAATAATAGATATTATAATTTTCATAATTCTTACAATATTGTTATTTAATATTATATTTTAATATTTATATAATTATGATTTATTTCTTAAAAGTTTACAGGAAAAAATAATGATATACTTCTTACATTGAATTTTTTATACATTATTTTTATTATGATTTTTTATTTTTGTAAAACAATTATACAATTAATATTTCAGGTAGTGTGAATATTGGCACGAGTACACGTATATATGTTACATAATGCAGATAGACACGCAACACAAATTTTATATTCAATGGAAATAAATATAATTTTTTACCTTAGAAAGAGAGAAAAGAAATATAATCAAATTCGCACTTATCTCACTCATTAGTCATCCCTTAAATCGATCCTGGAAGAAGTAATAATTGAGTTTGTTTGAACAGAGATCGTTATGATCACATTTTGCTAAAAAAATAAAAAATCATTAATTAAAAGTTAATTTATACATATAAATTTTAAAAAATATATAATAGAGGATTTATATAAGTTATGTTGTATAAGTTAATTTCAAATTAGAAAAAGTTTTTTTATTTATATTTTTCTCTTTGAAAAATTAAAAAAAAAGTATTGTTTAAAAATCTGTATGCAGTTATCCTCACCAAAATGTCACTTTCTTTTGTTGTAAGTACGGTTTACATTTATCTATGCCCTCCTCTTTGTCAATGGTTCGGTAGGCCAAGAATAATTATGTTTAATATTTGTTTCTTTTTAAATTTCGTCACATCAATTATTTTAATCATCACTATTTTTTTTTCTCTTTTTCTATTATTCTTATCTCACTTAAAGTTCTAAATCCCATTTCTAGAACCACGATATATCACCAACTACAACGCCACATTTTGGGTTGGAATTGGGGTTTAGTTCTAATAAAAAAGTACTAATAGCACCTCTACCTTTACTTTTACTCTTACTTTTACGGAAAATATTTGTTCAAGATTAAACTTAGACACCTAAAATGATAAAGATATTGGAGAAGAAAATGCAAATACATAATACGATAAAAAAAATAATAGATGGTAACGAGTTTTAACATATCACTTATTTATTTTCTTTTCATTTAACTGAAAATAATTTCCTTTCATTAACTTTTTTCCAGTAATGCTT
>Ga0123341_1003937_pt1 | contig 12908 bp, 6 predicted proteins | sample Turbeapinknodule_FD_89959 | JGI IMG/M metagenome (GOLD analysis project Ga0123341, IMG submission 89959) | Root nodule microbial communities of legume samples collected from Mexico - Turtle bean Mexico pink nodule | ecosystem: Host-associated > Plants > Roots > Nodule | place: Mexico: Nepantla... | reverse complement strand
TATTATTATTATTCACATAAGTTGTTGTATTTGTTAAGTTACAGTTAATAAGCTGAAGACAGTATATAAATAAATTATTATTGAGTTATTTATATATGTTTAATTAATTTGGATCTTAAAATTGTAAAGGTTCAATTATTTTTTACTTTCTAAATTTTAGGTAATTCTCATTTTGATTTTAAAATTTATTTATTTTTTTAATCTCCCAGATTAGACAGAGAAACTACTTTAGTCTCTAAACATTATATTTGAGAGGTTAAGCATTATTATAAATTCTAAATCTTAAACTTTAAATTGTAAAAGTTAGTGTTTAGATATTATAAATTGTAAGACAATGTATGTATTTCAGCGTTGAGAGAGTAATTTAAAAAAAATAAATCAAAATTAGACTTACTCTAAATTTCAGATACTTAGACTTAATTAAACTGTTTTAAAAAATGTTAAATTATTAGAAAATAAGATGATTTATTTTTTATTTTGCTACCTTTGTGCTGGTTGACTTAGATTCGTGTGATTTTGATATATTTATGGTTTATTTTTATTTTAAAGAGAAAGAAGAATTTAAATCCACATAGTTAATTAAATTTATGTATATTAAATTAGATTTGACTTGTGAAGAAAAGGAAAAAAATAAAATCTGGCACTTATTTAGAAAGTCCAAGTTAAAAGCTTAACCTATTATCTAAAAGTTCACTGTTAGTTAAATAGTGGCTTTTTATTATGCGCAAAGCAGCAAGTTGGACAGTTGCGGGAGGTAGGCTGCTATAAGTCCAAGATGGAAGAGGTGGAGACGAGACTTGAGTTGAGACGGCTTTTTCTTTTTTCCTTTAGGTTTTTTTAAAATACCATTTCGAAAGGAACCGTCAGCTTCACCACTCTCATCTCTTAAACCCATTCCACTCCATAACCATAACCGTCTCAACCTTCCTTCCCGCTCGGGAATAAACCCAAACACTTGGTCTACCAACTTCTCCCATTTCCCCCAAAACCAAATGAAATACGTCCTCATCAGCGGTGGAGTCGTCAGTGGCCTCGGCAAAGGCGTCACCGCCAGCAGTATCGGCGTCGTCCTCAAGGCCTGTGGTCTTCGCGTCACTTCCATCAAAATAGGTTCTCTCTTTCCCTCAATTTATTCTATTTCCTCCGTTTCCTGTAGCCGCTGCTCTACTAATTCTAACCTTTCAACTGCTCCCATGCAGATCCCTACTTGAACATCGACGCTGGCACCATGTCTCCCTTCGAGCATGGCGAGGTTTTTGTGCTGGACGACGGCGGAGAGGTTTTTTTTTTTTCTACTTCTTCTCGTTTTTATTTCACCTCTGCATGCTTTAATTTCAATGTCGCCGAGCTGGTGCTCAATTTCAACTTTATGTGCTGTATTTTGGCTCGGAGAAAGGTTGATTTGGATTTGGGAAATTACGAGCGCTTCCTCGATGTCACGCTTACCAAGGATAACAACATCACCACTGGAAAAATATACCAGGTGCATGCTTGCTTTTGCATTGCTCTACCTCTGTAATGGTTATGGAACTCAGTTACAGGGTGCTAGAGAGTGGTTTTGCTTCCGTGGCTTAACTGTTTCGTTTCGTGTGACTAGTCTGTTCTCGAGAAGGAACGTAAAGGAGATTATCTTGGGAAAACTGTTCAGGTGATACACCGAACGTATGCCATTTAACACTCTTGTTGCTGCATATTTGTTTTACTTGTATGGGACTATGGATAGTACAGACCGGTTTGAGTCATTATTGGTATTTTAAAATAGGTGGTTCCGCACATCACTGATGCTATCAAAGATTGGATTGAGTCCGTTGCTGTGATTCCAGTGGACGGAAAAGAGGGCCCTGCGGATGTTTGTGTGATTGAGCTGGGAGGCACTGTGGGTAAGATTTTTACTTGGCTACGATGCCTCTATTGAAGCTTCACCATCCGCTTCAATCAATAATACGGGATCATATTTGTCTTTCTACAGGTGATATTGAATCTATGCCATTTATTGAGGCTCTACGGCAATTGTCCTTTCAAGTAGGTATAACAATAGTCTATTTTGCTTTTAAACCAAGGTAGACAATATAGCTTTTCTCTCTCTTTCTGTGTATGCTACTCAGTACAGTTATTGCCCCTTTACAGCCATGATTTGTTTTGTCAAAGTTATTTATTACTATTGAATTTCTGTTAATTGCCCTCATGTTTGGCTAAGAAACCTTTTAAATCTGTTTGAAAATTCCCCTACTCACCCTAATATCCAAGGCAATGTACTTTTAAAAGAACAAAATGTATCAGTTCAAGTATGCCAACGAAATGTTTTCTTTGGCTGACAATATTTCTTTCCATGTTTTACTTTTTTATTATGGCAATGAAATGTTATCTTGATACTGTATTTATAATACAATTTCTATGTTTTTATTCTCGTGATTCCTTCTCAGGGCCCGATAACTTCTGTCTCATCCATGTTAGCCTGATTCCAGTGTTGGGTGTAGTGGGAGAGCAAGTACTACTGAACTACTTGTGCATTACTGCTGCAGACTTAGTTTAAATTGATTTTTTTTCTCATTTCGAGTACAATATTATGCTTTCAGAAAACAAAGCCTACACAACATAGCGTCAGGGAACTGCGAGCATTGGGATTGACACCTCATCTTTTAACAAGTCGCTCTGCTGAGGTATATTGTTCTGCCATTTTAGCACCGGGATGCATTTAAAAAAAATTATTTTGCATTGTAAGGTTTTTCTTTTGAGTCTTTTGGGAGTAGCAGTACATAGATTTTTCTTGCTCACTTAATCTTAGCATGCCCAGTTGCACACTCTACTATTATTTTCTTTCTTTAAGCGAATAAATGATTGACACGAGCTTCAGTTACAAAATTCAGGTTCCACTTTGTGTGTAAGGTTTCACTCCAGAGTCTTTTGAGAGTAGCAGTACATATCTTTCTTGCTCACTTAATCTTAGCATGCCCAGTTGCACGCTATACTATTTGTTTCTTTCTTTTAAAGTCAAGGGAATTATTGACACGAGCATCAGTTACAAAATTCAGGTTCCTCTTTTAGCAAAGAATATAATTATGATTAATATTTTTTGTAATATGCTCATCTTAAAGGAAGTCCATTTTACCTTTAAAGTTGGGTCTTTCACTAAATGTGCGGATACCTGTCAGAAAAAATGGTTTTACCTAGTTCCCCCTAGTAATAATATTTGGTAAAAATCTGATGTAAATAATGTTGCTGAATGTGGTTGATTCTTTTAAGCTTTTCATATTTTTGTCATAGACACAGTTGATAAATGTTCATTTATTTTGTTTTTGTCTAACCATTAATCAATTGGTCAGTGGATTAAAAACTGTAATGACACTTCCATTTCAGATTAACAAAATTGTAATGACATTTCTATTTCAGATTAACATGTCAAAACATCTCCAATTCAAAGGTCTTATCAAGAGTCTTAAATTTAAGATTCGGGTCTTATAAGAAATTCCTTTGCTAAAGTGACATGGTTAAGGTCTTAAAATTAAGAATGAGTCTTGTATAGTCTCAAGAATAAAAAATAATTTTAAATATTAACAATCATGTCTTGAGAATTGAAATGTAAATAAAAAATTATAGAAGTGTGGGTTTTACAAGTCCCATTGGAAAAAAACTTATAAGAGTTCTTAAAAGTGATGTGCCATGATGGGACCCATTTAAAGTAAAATAAGACTTCATGGGAGTTTCTTATAAGATTCTTACATCGGAGTTGCTCCAATGCAGTCTTTATAAAGGCCTACATGATGACATTTGAAGTCGTTGTTCTTGATCGGTTTAGATGTGGCAAGGTAGTATAATTCTTGGTTGGGTGTGTTTGTTCATTATTCTAGCACTAACGCATTGGACCCTGTTAGAATTATGGTTAAGATTTAGAAAGGATACAAGGATCAATGTTGTTAGATTTAGTACTTGGGATATTGGGCTCGACCATATACATGCAACATTCTTTTGTAAACATAAATAGGTACATGAAGTCTGATGACTTAAAGATGTATCTTAAAACCTGTATTTTTGGCCTTTTCTCTCTCATTCCATTACCTCAGGGCACTGATTTTTGCTTGAGGAAATATGATTTCTTGGTAAAACAAGACAGATCGAGTACTCTGCTAAGCTACTTATTAGCATATGTTGAATTTGTTTAGCTCTTGCTTCCCCAGTGAAATTATGTTGTTACAATTGGGGCTATTATGTTAAGACGCATTCTTACCTCTAATTCTATTCTTAGGATAATGTGGTGATTGCTTGAACTTCATTATGTTCATCTTTTCTATTTGTTAAAATAAACTGGGAATTCAGTCTTTTTGAAATGTTTTCTTCTGTTTTGACTTTTTGACTTTTGCTGTTGTCTTTGATGCTAGTTTGGTTATATTAGCAGCTGAAATACTTTGTTCTTGAATCTGGCAGCCTCTTCTAGAAAGTACCAAGGAAAAACTCTCCAAATTTTGCCATGTTCCAGTAAGTTGTTGGTGAACTGAGCTCAGTTGTCTGAGAGTTTTGTTCTATTGGTTAATTGATCTATATTTTCTGTATGATTTTTCACAGATTGAGAATATTCTGAACATCCATGATGTACCAAACATTTGGCATATTCCCCTGTTATTGAGAGTGGGTCTTTATCAAATTTTTTGGTTGCATTGAAGCTTGGCTTCTTTTGTTTATATTGTGTATTTTTTTTAATGATTGGCTGCTATTTTCAGAACCAAAATGCTCACCATTCAATCCTGCAGCAGCTTAACTTACTCAAGTGAGTTTTTTTAGAAAGTAAACGACTTCTTGATCCAAGAAAGATAGAAGAAAATTTCCAAGTTATTATGTAATTTGATCAATCGAGTCTGTTACAGTCTGCAAACTTTTACTAGGATGATATGAAACCCTATTTCTTCTGCATCCTTCAAAGTCAAAACCCTTCATAAAGTTATTCTACTATGAAGTGTCAACAACAGTAATTGTGCTTAATTGCATGAACAGTTGCACTGTAATATTCTTAAATGACCCCTCTGGCCATACTACATCATAAGTGGAGTGAGACAGAATATATTCATTATTCTAAATATAGTTGATCATACTTAGGCGTGCTGGATATATTATACTTGTTTTTTTCTTCCGAAAATTACAGTGATAATGGGAAAGACTAATCTACTACACATTAAATTCTTTTCAGCCAAGCTACACCTCCTGATTTGCAGCAGTGGACAGAGATGGCTGAGACCTTTGATAGTCTTACTGAATCTGTTAGTATTATATCTTTAGTTAGCAATACTTTTTCCAAATTTATTATAATAAATTGTGCATGAACATGATAGCACTTGAAATTTACAGGTGAGGATTGCAATGGTGGGAAAGTATGTTGGTTTAACAGATTCATATTTATCGGTTGTAAAGGTGTGTTTTATCTCTTATTTCATGTTCATCACAAGAGTAGCATAATGCTTAATTGAAAATTTGAGTGAAGATTATCATATTTACTATGTAGCTATTAACTTGGTTTTAAAAATGAGGAATCTATCATATACGCACAACTTCATAATAGCATTTAATTCTGGCGTTTTTTTCTTTAAGTCTGGGTTTTCCCACTAATCTAATAATGTCATTTATATAATGTAAAGCCTAAACAACAATTTAGGAGCATTAACCCACTTCCATTGCAGCGTGGTGGCTTTTTCATTTAACAAATAAATTTTGCTTTTGCCAGTCGATTTTTGGCAAGTCAATACAAGGGCTGTCATTGAAATGCATTGAATAATTTTACATCTATTTATTTGTTATAATGCCTGATTATTTACAGGCCCTTCTGCATGCTTGTGTTGCACGCTCTTTGAAGCCATCAATTGACTGGATTGCTGCATCTGACCTAGAAGATGAGAGTGCAAAATCAGTAATGATTTCTTTCAAATTGCATTTGAAGAAATTAGGTTACTTGTCACTTTGAAGGATGCCAGGCTTATTTTATTTTGTGTTTTTACTCAGACACCAGAAGCACATGCTGCAGCCTGGACGACTTTGAAGGTAAATGCACCAGCAGAACATGCACTTTTTGAAAATTTAGTCAAATTATATTTGGAATATATGGTTGGCAAATGCTGAGATCTCAGATTTTTAACGTGTTCTCTGCTAGATTTTAGTCTTTTTTAGTTGGGGGAAAAATAACGTGTTTTTTGTGTGTATAGTATTGATAGTGGTACTGTTGGATCATCTTCGAAATTGGACTTGTACAGTAAAGGAAATATGTATTGCTTTTAACTCTGATGACAGCCATTTTTTTCTAAAATTGACACTTGCAGAGCGCAGATTGCGTCTTGGTTCCTGGGGGATTTGGAGATCGTGGTGTGAGAGGTATGATGCTTGCTGCCAAATATGCTAGAGAGAACAATGTTCCTTACCTGGGTATTTGTCTGGGAATGCAAATTGCTGTAATTGAGTTTGCTAGATCAGTAAGTAACATATCTGTTTGTGACGTTTGGTTATTTTTAACTACATGTTTTTAATATTGTAATTCAACATTCATTCAAAGGTTTTGGGTTGGGAAAACGCAAACAGTGTAGAGTTTGATGCCCAAACACCAAATCCTGTTGTGATTTTCATGCCAGAGGTATGTACGTGTCTTGAGCTCCCCCCTTCCACCTTTTCCCTATTCTACTTTTTTGTCTGTTTGTAATGACTGTCATAAACAGGGTTCACGAACGCATATGGGAAGTACCATGAGACTTGGATCTCGAAGAACACTCTTACAGACATCTGATTGTTTCACCTCCAAGCTGTATGTGACCTAGCTATATGATATATCCCATTAGGTAGTATTTTAATGATGATGAAATAATGAATGAAAAGCAGGTCTGATATCCCTCTAGTGAAATAGCTATCTTCACCTCGGTCCCCCAATTATATTGCTTTTTAAGAGAGGTGTTGGACTATTGACAAATATTAAATCTCAGTCTAGGCTTGGTGTTACTTAAATGAATTTGGGTTTATTCAACTAAAGTGCTTGATCATCAGGGAATGGTTTGATTTCAACGAAAATTAGGACTGGTTCTGAATTTTCTATGCAATATCCTGATTACTAAAGGCTTTGGGATTCCATATCTATATTCAATGTAGATGAAGGGTAAGGGATAGCTCCTATTGCACAGCTTATTGTCCAAACCACCCCCCCCAAACATCGAAAAAAGAATTGAAGGACTGTGGATCTGAAAAATCACCTGTATTGTGGAAATTTTTTATACACCTCTACTCTGCCCCCTCATTTTTTCTCTTGTTCCTAATTGCTAGGTACGGTAGTTCAGAGTATGTGGATGAACGACATCGGCACAGATACGAGGTTTGATTGTGAATCTTCTTTTCTGTGACTGTCCGATCATTTTGGGAGATGGGTGTGATGTGTTACATGTTCTGTTATTTGACAACAACATTATGCAGGTAAATCCAGATGTGATTGGAACTTTAGAAGAAGCTGGACTACAATTTGTTGGGAAGGATGAAAGTGGAAAACGAATGGAGGTAAGTTTTTAGCTTGGGTAATGTTGTTGCGAAGCAATATTAAATTAGAATATAAGCTGAGAATCTCAGTTTTTGTGTTCCTATATTTTATCGTTCCACAGAATTCGCTTCTTTCAGCACTTGTTTTTCTGCATGGACCCTACATCTATTTTCTGGATTTTCAGAAATTCTCTCTCTTGTGCAGATCTTAGAGCTTCCAAGTCATCCATTCTATGTAGGTGTGCAATTCCATCCAGAATTCAAATCACGGCCAGCGAGACCATCTGCTTTGTTTTTAGGTACTGCGACTCACTAATTCGCCTTTCATATCTTATGGGTCATATATGAATGAATTAAAAGTCATTTTCACCATCTGTGTTGAGTTAGTAGTTTCAAACACTTAAATTCGCCTTTCTCATTTCAAATAACTTTTAACTATTATCATCAACTCCTGTTTTGGTTATCTATTAAACATTTAATGATGCTGCACGTAGGTCTCATATTGGCCGCAACAGGGAAATTGGAAGCATATATTAGTAGGCAAAATGGAAGTTGATCTTTGATTTTGTTACTAGAAGGACCTCTCCTATAATATTTTAATCTTCCCATTGTAAACTGGTTCTCCAGAGGGAAAAAAGTTGGGGAGAAAGGAGTAATATTGTACATTTGCATCAGCCTATGCTTACTCTAGCTTAGTGGCCGAGTAATATTATTCACACCTCCACATTCATTGTTTTATCATCAGAAAACTTCACATTATTTGTTTCACATTCATTTTATGGCAAGATGCTTGAAGGAGGTTGCAAATACTAGTGTATCTTCGCTCGTGACCAATAATGCAATCAAGCATGGCAGCTAGAATAGGAACTTTGTAGGGCTCAGAAGGTCTTTTCTTCACTTTGCTTATATTGGCAAGTCTTGGCCACGCTCTAACTAAATTTGGGCAGTGGCCAAACACTTTCCAGTGGGTGCAGCTTGCCGCGGATGTAATACCATGTCCTTTTAATTTAAGATTTTATTTTCGACCTCTATTGCAGAATAAAAATGAAAATGTATTGATGATAATTCAATGAGTATGAATATGGCTCTTTTTTTCTACAATTTAAGCAACTACTTTCTTTTTTGGTACTGACCATTAACTTTGACATTTACGGACTTTTGTATTACTGTTAGAGATTATGTTCGCTTGATGAGTTCACCATGCCACCCCAAATATACGCCATGTTTTTCATTATATGTTCGCTTGTTAGGTTTTATATTTTCTTCATCGATTGTAAGTAGAACCAAGAGGTAATACATGTATATAAGTTTGCCTAGGACTTGCGTTATTTACATGATCTATTATTTTGGAAGGTTTGTTGACGATAATTTTTGAAAATTAGAAATCGTTTTAAGGATAAAATTAGAATTATGGATTTATGACATGATGGTTAATTTGTATGTACGATTTTTAAACTGTCGCAAATGTTTATCGATATTTTCATCAGATCAACATAGTTATTACTCTTTCTGAGATTCCGCTGTCTACGTTTTCCGTTCTATATACATTCATGTATAGGAAACTTGCATAATTTCTTCTTTTAGATCTGATGACAATTTAAGGATTTGCTCTAATGATCACGTAGTTTTAATTTTAAGATACTAGTGCCAAGCTAAAACACCAGTTAATTTGGTATCATTATTCTTATTGTTACCATTCTATGTCTATATTTACATTGGAGTGTACAGCGTTGGTAATTATGGATGATGAAATCTGTCAGCTTCCTATCGACAAATTCTTGGCGCACCTCCATATTTTTCTCATGCATTCCCATACTTCCAAAAATACCAAAATCACCTAAAATTTTTTTAGACTTTTCTTAATTTTAAAATGTAGAATCTGGAAACTTTTCAAATTTTAAAATCTAGAAATTAATATTTATGATTTTTTTCATTCCGAAATTCATAATCCAGAATGTAAAATTTGTATTTTACATCACAAAATATATATTTCAGATTGTACAATCAAAACAGTCTAAAATATAAATTTTGTATAATATAAATTTATATTATAAACTGTAATAATACAAAATGTAAATTTTTAAGAAAACTAATCAAGGATAATTTTGATGTTTTCCAAAGTTGGGGGTGTAGGAAGAAATGCATGAAGGTGCAGGAAGAATTTGTCCTTCCTATCTTTACACACGATTTTAGCCTCTTTCTTCTTACTGAGACATAAGTGGTGTCTATATAAATAATTTAACTTTTAATAATCTTTCTCACAGGAATTTTTCTTAAAAATCTGGGCATGAAATAAGCTTACAAAATATGAACTCCAAATTATTTTTATAGCTTTACACAAGTTTATAAAAGTTCTTTCGATGTAATAAACACAGGCACTATCAGTCACATTCTTTTAAATTTGCTGATTAAAAAAAAATCTTTTAAATTCAACAATGAATGGCAGCTCGGTAGCATTTATTGCAAAATTATGAAAAAAATGTAAATACTAGAACTCAAGCGTAGCTCCCGGTATTTACAGCATCCCGCAGTACTCTCTCTCATTTCTTTTACTAAAATGTCTTAGCATTGACAGTGGAATCAAAACTCAATAGAAAAAGAAAAAAAAATGAAGTTGGCTACAGAAAAAAAGAGTGAAGCCGCACGTAGTTCTGAAATCATGCTCAACAAGTGGTGTCTCTATTGGGTGTTTCATTGTATTGTAGAAGAGAAATCTGGCGCTGCAGCTTCATTTGCTGATAGAATTTCGCTATGAACTCCTCGGCTCGCTTATCTATCCCTAGTGCATCTGCTGCTTGTTCTTCCTCTTGTTCACCACAGGCCATCTCCAGGTGTCTTTCATAATCATGATAAAATTCTTGGTCACGGTCTCCAGCAGCCGTGAGGGCGCTCTTTCTCCCGGTATCATATTCAACGTCATCCTCATCACCATCGTTGAAATCATATTCAAAATCAACTTGTGGGTTAATACAAGGAATGTGAGGCAAGTGGAAGCGCGTAGAGGTCGGACGGTACATCTTGACATGGAAAATGGGGGTCTTGTCGAAGGAGAGCTCGCGCTCAAAGTAATGAATATGGCTGGGTGGCGCATTACTGTGGCCGAAACGCTTCAAGTACTTTGGAACGAGACGCAGCTCCATTGCCACCCTTCGCCTCAACACCCCACCTTTACGTGCCCACAGCAATGTGACTCGCAGCAGGTTCCATGCTCTGTGACTAACGCCACGGTTCTTCAAACCCATGATAGCCGTTATAAGCTATAAATGCCAAGTGTGCTTCAATTAATGTTGTTGTAACACAAAGCTAAGTAGATGATGAAAGATGTTGGGTGCTCTTTCAATATATATCAAAAGGTTTTGGGGGATTTTGGACGCGTAGCGTGACTAGAGAAAGAGACAGATAAGTAGTTTTTGTTTTCAGTCTAAATTTTCACATATCAAATGTGAACTGCCAAGGGCCAACTCGTTAGGGACACGTCTCCACTGTACGCGGTTGGATCAAGCTGGACAGACTGAACATTATATAATTTTTGTTGTTTACTTCATTACTATAATGCCCTCTACTCGACTCGTATAGGTTATCATTGATTTACCAACCCAACCCACGCAACTCTTCTTATCCACCTAATCATTTAAGAGACTTTATCTACCATAATCAATATGTGAAATGAAGTAAAACACATCATTACATGTTAAAGAATAGATTGCAACCCAAGTTAGAATGATTTAAGGTCGTTGATTGGAGCTTTGCAATTTACGTAACAGATAAAAATGGTAAGTAAGGGTCATCATCTGTACCACAAGTTTAAAAAACAAGCACTTTTGCAAAGCCACTTACCCCTTAATAAGGGTTTTTTGGTCATATTACATACGACACGATATGGAAAAAAATAGAGAGAAGGGACCCACAACCACATGAAATGGAGGCTGCTTCTAGTTGGATTTTGTTGGATCATACTAGAACGCCGTTGCGAATGCTTTCAAACTGAAGTCACAAAATTATAAAAGTTTAGGAACTTTTGCAAGTACACGCTTTCGTAACATGATTATTTATATTCATATAAATTAAAAGCTAGCGGATCCAAAGCTCCATTATTCCGTTTAAATCTAGGAGCTTTCTGTTTCATTGCGCTCGCGCAATTGGTTGTTTACCAACTGCCCCTTGTCTGCTGTCTTCAGTGTCTGCTTTCACACTAATGAAAAAACTTTTTATGTGGATTATAATAGAAAATGGTATTCAAACTATTTACTACAATGTGTAAGATTTTATTCATTATACTAAGTAATTATTTTTGTGTCGGATCAACTGATAATTGATATAAAAAGTTTACAATATTTCAAAAATATTATTATATGATTAGATTTCAACTGTTATAATAAATAGTTATAAAATCTTATTTTTCTAATAGTAAAATGATATTCTATAATTCATTATTAGTTACTCTCTTTTTTATCATTTTTTTAAAATTAGCAACCATCTTTTTCCCTATCATTGGTCTGTTTGACTTTGGTATAAGAAAAGCAGTTGAGAGATGTATGAATTAATTAATAAATTGACGAGTGATGATTTAGATGAGTACATGTGAAGAGGAGAGAGAGAGAAAAATGGAATAAAAGAGAGAAAATTTATTCTTATAAATGTCTACAACTCAGTAGATTATATATAAATGACATTTAAGTGTTTTAAACATTTATAATTCATAATCATAATCCACAATCCATTATTATATAATTTTTGTTTAGATTTTGCTAATATTTTATTATGAATTAAAAAATAAATCTATTAACAATAAACAAATTTATTTATCTTTTTACGCATTTTCTTTTCAATCAAACATTTTTTTTACCTTGTTTACTCAAACATTAAAGAAATACTCAAACTGTAGTCTTATATCCTGGTAAAGTTAAATAATTAGAATTATAGTGAATTTAGAAAAGGTGGTTAAATATAAAGACTGTGTAAAACTTGAACATCATACAGATACAGTGACAGGCACAGGTAACACCATACTTTGAAGCTTTCCAGCTAGCTGTTTCTTGTTGTGATGAAATGGAAAGAATGGGTGAGGTGGTGGAATGAAACAAAATGGCACAGAAAGAGCTTGCAGTAAGTGTATCACAGGTTCTAGCTGGCATGCATCATCATGCCCCTACATTTTCTTTTCTCACTCCAACATCATAAAAAAAATCAATTACTTCCAAAGCTGTTTTCAGATAATAAACTCACGTTTCTGGAGAAGATAATAATAACTTACTTATTTATTTTTTAAATCATTAAAAAAAATAATTAGATATATTTTTTTTTATGTAATTTCACGAAAAATTAATTTCTATCCTAATCTAAACTTTAAAATTTTAAGTATATTATTAGAAAATTATTAAATAAAAATTAATTTTAAGAAAATAATAATTAATTAT
>Ga0123341_1003935_pt1 | contig 12909 bp, 12 predicted proteins | sample Turbeapinknodule_FD_89959 | JGI IMG/M metagenome (GOLD analysis project Ga0123341, IMG submission 89959) | Root nodule microbial communities of legume samples collected from Mexico - Turtle bean Mexico pink nodule | ecosystem: Host-associated > Plants > Roots > Nodule | place: Mexico: Nepantla... | reverse complement strand
GCATAATCAATCTTGCATAATAATGTTTTTTGCAATATAGTTATCAATATATTTATATAAACATTTTTTTTACTCTTGTATCCCTATATTTATTAACTAATTTCTTAGTTTCCATTATTTACAGACCTACTCATAAACGTTACAAGCATTTTTATTGTATAATTATAAAAATAAATAAAAATTGTTATATTTTATAAAAAAAAATGTTTTAATTTGAGGAAAATTTAGAGGTGGTTTGTTATATAATTATAATATTATAAAAATGAATGAAAAAGTATTTTGAAGATTATTTGTAGGTATAAAGTTGTATGATTTGATTAGAAATGGTGAGAATTGTTTGGTAGTAATTATAATAAGGTTGGTTTATAGTTGGTACGTAAAAGATACGCTAAAGTAAAGGGTGATTTAGAAAAGAAGAATATAAAAGGAGGAGAAAGAAAGAGAAAGAGAGTGTGGGAGTGGGAGAGATGGATCCAGACACGTTGGCAAAGGCATTCGTAGAGCACTACTACTCAACCTTCGACACCAACCGCCCAAGCTTGGCCAATCTCTACCAGGATGCTTCCATGCTCACCTTTGAAGGCCAGAAGATCCAAGGCGCTTCCAACATCGTCGCCAAGCTCACTTCCCTCCCTTTCCAGCAGTGCCACCACACCATCTCCACCGTCGACTGCCAACCTTCCGGTGTCAACGGCGGCATGCTCGTCTTCGTCAGCGGCAACCTTCAGCTCGCCGGCGAACAGCACACTCTTAAATTCAGTCAGGTACTCCCTCCCCCTCTCCCTCTCTCCCTCTCTCTATCTCTCTTTGTTAGGGTTTTCTTCACACTCCGATCCATCCATTTCCCTTTCGATCTGCTTTCCTTTCCTTTAGTTCTCTGTTTCTCTTTCCGTGTTCAATTGCTTGGGCCGGCTTTGGTGATCGCCTTTACCTGTGTGTATTTCTTTCAAAATGTTGCCTTCTTATTACTCTGTGAAACCTAAATTGTTACGTGTGTTTAGGTTGTTATTAATGCTATTTACTTCGGAATGTGTGAGGGAGAGAAGAGAGTGGGTAAAGGAGGAAGTAGGAAGGTTATTGAATGATGGTGTTTGATGAATTAGAATCATTGGTGAGAATGGCCAGTTTGTGATTGGAAATCTAGGGTAACTGTAGAGTCAAGGTTTTCTTTTTTGGTAATCATAGTATTGGTACCTATTATTCATTGGGTGTTGTAGCGTACAGAATGTGGATACTTCCCTCTTAATGTGGATACTTGAGCCAACCAATGTTGGTCAAGGTGTGTTTAGAATTGAAAGTGGCAACATAGTTATTCATCCTTTAGTATTTTAATTTTAATGGACTGTATTCATTGGATCAAAGTTGTTTTTTTTTTGGATGGTTATGGATTGGACTACAGAACATGTGATGGATCATTATTGTTCACAAGTGAAAAGTTCTTCAAGGTGGTCTCAATTTTCAGATGCTTTGGAAATGTTTCACGAGCCTAACATTCTTCCACATGTGTTGTTCTTGTCTTTTTCGTTGATATCAATTTGCAAGCAAAATTATTGCACTTTTCTTTATCAGTGCCTGGGTAGGTTATCTGAAAATCCTTTCTTCCAAATTTCAACTTAGATTGAATTTGGGGTCAATTTAGAAGCTTGTGGGGGACATCCAACTGTTTTGTTTCATCAATTGCTGTCAGAATGATTTCTTCCTATCATTCTCACTAGGTTCTAATGGAATTCCACAAGAATTATGCTAGAGGCTTCAAATTTAATGAAATTTCAATGTCTACAAGTAGAAGTCATTCAATTCTGACCTCTTTGTAAGCAGGTGGGATTATGAGTTGGGTATTGTCAAGGTGGCGCACCAACACTCAGTCTCTCCACCAAAATTGTTTGTCTCTTGTTAGAGGAGCTGAATTCCTTATTCTGAAGGGGAAAATGATGGGTTGTCAAAATCCTGTTTTTTTTCACTGAAATGTTGTCTTAAGTGTCGAAAGTGAAATTTTGCCGAATTTTTTTATATCCATATCAACTTTTTGTTATCCCTTTCTATACATGTGCTCTTACACTTGTAATTGTGTATTATATTTTTCCTGTGCACGTAGAAATACTTTGTATTTTGGTGCGCGTATCCTCGCTTTTTCTTGCTCTACTGTTTATCTAATTTCAGTCAATCACTAAATTTGTCATTCTCTTTCCAGATGTTCCATTTGATGCCAACTCCGCAGGGAAGCTATTATGTATTGAATGACATATTCCGTTTGAACTATGCATGAAGATAGACCCAGCAAATACATGGGCTGAAAGGCCATAGAAGAAGTTTGCCCTATAGCTAGCTGTTTCAGATTTGACATTTGAAATTTAAAAAGGGTTATTTTTGGTTGGTTGTGTTGAATCCTTAATTGTGTCTGTTGTGTTTAGAATTTTCTGTTGTGACTGATTTGAAAAAAAACCTTCGAGGGTAAATTGTTGAAAGATTACTGGGTATTGGAGATTGAAAACTTTAATATATTTGTGATCTGAGATATTGGGTCCAAGCATCTTGACCCATTTTACCTCTATAAATTAGTTTATGCTTGCAGTCATAACATAATGTTTTGTTCACCTAAGGTAAGAAGCGGGATGTTTATCTTCTCTTTTTCCCAGAAAAGATAATCAATTTAGATGTTATTGTTGTGTAATTATTGTGGTTAAAATGGGGTTGTTGGTTTGTAAATATAGACTTCTATAGCACAATGTTGAGTAGCTGGTTTCAAACCTGAATGGTGATTATTTTCTGGACACTTGTTTAGTGTTAATAAAAAATTCTTTTCATTGGAGAGATGATCAGATGATGCTGATCAGTAGTGTTACACATACAGGTGAGTGATATAAATAAGATTAATCCCTTTACCCAGCAATGTGAATTTGACTTGCATTTGCGGTTATGTCAATGACGGCTGATTAAATCAAATCTGTATCGGCTATAGCTTCCAAACAGACTTGCCAAATTCGGTAATAAAATAAGAAACGAGAAAGAAAACCTCTATTTAACATTGTAGTGGTTGGGACCTCTTTACGTGGTAACACCCCAGAGCGAGAGTGTTGCTTATGGGTTTGTCACTGTAACAATGAGAGCAATGTTGACGGTAGTACTAACATATCATCCAACGATGCTATATTTTCAGATGCCATCTACAACTCAGGGAAATGCGATAGAAACTTAATCCATTCAATTTGAAACCCCACTCTACATGCATTCAACACAATTCTATATTTTACAATCCAACAATGTTTACGTCATTATCACTATACAATCAAGACTGTCTCAAACTAATAAGTCAGCTAGTAAGCATCTAAAATACAAAGACCGTCGAAATGGTTATTCAGAAATTAATCATTCAAAAGAATGAGGATTAGCAAGGGTAGCGTTGCTCCTAGGGAAATGGATATAAGTCATCTTCCATAAATAAGGCATTCCCCACAGAAGTGGTTGATGATACTTCGTCACTCGTACCCGCCACAAGTTCAGCCTGCCAAATATTGACAAGTTATGCATTGACAGCACAAAGCAACTGCACTCTATAGTCAAAATGGTTGATAGCTTTATAATATATGTTTTCTAATTTGGATCTTTTAGGATGTAAGGAGTTTCGATACAGAGAATATAGAGTATTAAAACACTCGAGTTCTTCAAGTTTTGTGTCCAAACAGATTGAGTACGGAATGCTCAATGGAAGCCTCATGCAATAAGGTCTTAAATTTTCAACTAGTGGCAAACTAAGAGACAATGACCATGACCACTCTGATAAAAGGCACACACTTGACACTGTCGTTTTAAAAAATAATTTACCTTAGCTTGACGATATTTCTCAAGCATGCGACGATATTGGTCACGAGCATCTGGTGAGTCGACCATGGACATCACCCGTGAAACAGCCTTTTCAATTTCTACATCCACCTTCTGTTTTCGGAACACCTTGAGAATATCTTCATCTTCATCATCATTTTCATTAATGTCCATCTCTGGTCGGAAACCTCGTAAACCAGCTCCTTTTCTTCTCCATCGTAGCACGACCTTGTCCAAGATTCCAACTGCCCATATTACCTTGTAATGCTTCCTAACCTGGTAACCCCTCACATGAGCCTGCCCAAATAAATTAGAATTTGGTTGACATTAATGGTGTTAAAGATCAAAGTATGCACGCCAATGTTTGGTTTTAAAATCAAAATTATTCACCTTACAAAGAATCATTAAGTACTATTTCTGTATAACTTATGAAAAATATGCACGTAGTTCTTGGCATTCATTTGTTCCAGGCAAACACTAAAGTTGACATTTATTACCTGTATCTTCACTACTTTTTGGCGCAATGATAAGAAATCTTTGCGACCTTTCCAACCACGATATTTCTTCTGAATTGATAAAGCAGCTGAATTATGTTCACGTGAGCTTCGAAAGGCAAGTTTTGACATAGCAGAAACTTCTTGAATGCTACCAATGCCACCTACACTCGTACCACAACTATTTATACCTTCTCTTGCTCTCCGTTTTCTAAAAGAATGTGACCGAAAAGCCGATTGTATCCGTGCAGCTGCCTGAGTTACATTTCTGACAGCAGCCAAGGTATGTTTGAGTGACGCCTGATCCTCATTGGCAGCAAGATTTTCCTTGGAGACACTGGTAACAGTCATATCTGCCTGAAGCTGGGCAGAACTTTTAGATAATTCACTCTCTTCCAGTACAAGCGATGATAGGTGGCTTGTCACTGCTACCTCTGAAAGATATCCTGCTAGTCCCTTGTTCCCATTGCTGGCTGCAATAGATGCAGCAGTTTTACCGATTGGGTCTTGTGCAGTTGGATCTGTCACAGCTCCAGCAGATGCTCCAGAAGCTACAAGTGAAGCGACCATTTTTTCCCTACATAGAATAACAAAATTTCAGGAAAATAACATCCAAAATACTTTAAAATGGAACAGGTAATTATACTTCATGATCATCAGTTCCAGCAGAAGACTGGATGAACCGATTATCGTTATTAATTAGAAATTAAAGTCAACATTTGCCTTATGCTACATGCGGGTTTGTTAAACCCTCAAGTTACCACCAACCAACCAACCTAACACAGTCTGCATCTCGAGAAATTCAATTTTCAGACTTGAATATCTGAAATGCTTATCATATATTTTGCCTAGCACTTAGGGCTTTAATACATTTCTTTGTCCTTGTTATCTTTCCTTCCATCTGTTTTCTATTCTTCCAAGGAAAAAAATTTATCCACATATTTTACCAAGCACGTGTTGTTTCCTCAAAACTATAAGAATGCATGTTTTCCCTATCTTCGTTAACAAGCCTTGTATAGCAATATTAACATATTTCACCAAAGTTAAATAATCAGTTAACATAAGCAAGCCCTCTAGATTTCTATTACCTTCCGAAACGGGCAGCCCAATGAAGGGCAGTCCACCCACTGATGTCACGGAAATTTATATTCACTCCACAACTAAGAATAGGGTTCAAGGCCCACTCAAAACCCAACCCAGCAACCATGTGAATAATGCCTTGCTCTTTCTTGGACAGAGAGCAGTCTGTCTCTTCATCTCTTTCCTGAGATCTGTAAGAAAGCCACTGTTGAAGCTTATCCTTTAGAAGTTCTTCGAGAAGCCAATCAGTAGTACTAGTCGACGTTCCACCACCAACTAGAAGAGTCTCTATAATATGGCTCCATGAGTCATCATCAGCTTTCTGTTTTATGAGAGGAATTCCCGATTCTATGTTGTCATTCTTTATTGTTGATGTAGAAAGAAGCATCTGCCCTAATCTAACAAGTAATAACAGCTCTTCAGGACTTCTAGTGGCTTCTGTTTTCAATTGAGTACATTGGGTGCAACTATAGGTCTTGTCACGATATTCAAACTCTCTGACTTCACTGCAGGACTCCCGGTTTCCAGATGTAATGCACAGAGTAACCTTTCCAGGAAGGTGAGGTGGAGGAGCTTCACAACAGATTACACCATCTTGAATTATCTGAACAGGAACTTCAACATCACCAAGCATGCATGCCCAGGTAGAATCTGAGGGGTGACAGAGAAAAGACCCAACAATGATGACCTACGCAGAGAGTATGGAGCTTTAGGAATCAAATTTGGACAAAATCAACACAAAATATAGCTTCAAGATAACAAAGTTGACAGAGAAAAAAAGTGATACTCCTCTTATTAAGTCTTAAATGTCCAAAGACACAAGCTAGATTAACATTTCCCTAACCTAATTATTTATAAATAGACAGATTTATATATAATTGCTTTACACCATCACTACAACAAGAATTTTTTATAGATTTTAGCAAAGTCAATAATATAATTTAAAACTCTTCAGGAACCGAGGTAAGGTATAAGCACCAACAGTTATTAATCAATGAGCACTTTCACATCATTGTCTAGAAGATGCCACTAATGCAAAGAGTAATAAATCATTGCATAGGGGATGCAAGTAGTTTGGCTTTGAAGGCACAAACCTTAGTGGTCTCAGTGGCATAACCCCATTCTGGGGAGAATGTCTTAATAGTAAATTTCTGTTTGTGTGCAATGGTCAAGCTTGAATCTGCATCCAGAGGTGCTACTATTTGGCTTTGGTCAAAGAATGTTCCATAGTAGTCAGAATTAGTTACTCGTGTTTCCACCATAGAAGAATATGCAGGAAATTTGACTTCACCCACCCCTTGAGGCGGTGAGAAAACAGCTGCTAACATGAGTGGGGAATCAGAAGTTGAAGAAAATCCAAAATATGCCAAAAAAAAGTTAAGTTAAACAGATGAAATTATATCATACAGCTTTGAGAATTATCACTGTTGAAATTGAGCCAGTGACTCTCTTCCTGGTTGGAAACTGGTACTAGTACCCTTCCCGGAAAAGATACTGAATTTTCCTGCTTTAAGAATCAAACATTTTAAGAATTGCATAACACAAGAGAATCATTTCAACATCTGAACAAACATAAATTGCAAAATCATATCAATTCTATGAACTAAATAGAAACACTTACATTTCCAGCCGTCAAGTATACATTTTTTGGTGGTAACTTGACAGAAGTTGAGGACTCGCATGATCCAAGCACCCCTGTCCATAAAGCCTTTTCATTTCCGTCAGGGTATCCATGGTCTATTAGTTCATGATAACATTCACCACCATCACCTATAAAAGTAAACACTTTTAGCATCTTTTTTCTTCCTCTCTTACGAGGTGATGTTTCCACAATGAAGAGGACAAAGCAAACTACAAGGAGCTGAATTTCAGTTGAACCTCAAAATATTAAAGTTATAAATGAAGGAATTGAACGGATGAATTACTAATTTACAAGGAAAAACTTCAAGCAGAACGAAAACCATAATAACAACGTACAAAAACTTTTGGCCACTAATATAACAAAATATTGAGTGAGTAGTGTCAAAAACCCACACATACAACCTGTAGATTCTGAATGGGCAAGTGAGCTTTAAACAACCATAACTTTTGATATACATGTAGTTAACAAGGCCCATATGGTGTCAACAGAAAGCTCATTTTGAGCCTCTTGTTGCACATTTGCAACCCGGATTACCCTTTTTGAGACTAATTTTGAACCCTCAATCTACTGCATAAGTACATTTTGAAGCTGTTTTAGTGTTGTTCCTTGAGCTTTTCATTAAACTTAGTATTTTCCTTGTTTATGCTGTGTTATGATCTCCGTGGCCTCTTTTAAAATAAGACCACAACCTTTTCTCTCAGACTTTAAATTTGCTTGCTATTATTAGAGGTTTACTAAAACCACATGCAATTTATCAAGACTAGTACTATTGTTTTATCTTCTTTATCAACCATAAAAGAAGAAAAACACACAATATCTTATGTAAGGTCTGTAATTTCCAATCAAACCTTTACAGCTTGTTCCACATTTTTATATGTTTTTATAAAGTCTACTGGAGTAATGTCAATTTCAAAAATCCCTAGCTGTGAGTAAGCTTTTAAAAACCATTTTTTTATGGTTACATGGCTCATAATAAGAATCACTTTCTCTTAACATTCATGTTGGGAAAGAACCAAGTCCCACAATAACTGGAGATAGTGCCAAAATAATGTATATAAACTACAGGGCAACCTCCTCCTACAAGCTAGCTTTCGGGTTGAGTTAGTCCCAAACCCAAAACTCATATAGTTCCCACATGGCATATAATAATTTGGGAATTAGGTTTTGATGAGAAATTAAACCAGCTAAACAGAGACACCAAACAAGATGGTTATGATAATAGTGAACGATTTAATCAAAACATGCATGCTATAAATTTCCACCAACAAATTACAGAAAATTAGTGGGGCAGTGTAAGATGCTGAAGCAAGAAGTGTTACATAAGTAGAAGACAATGTATGCGACAGGTTAAATTACAATATAGATTATGCACTCAGACATTTTACTAATTTAAACTATATGCTCTCAACAGATGAAGTTTGTTTTACCTTGTCTTCCCTTATATTCATCATAAAATAGCCCTTGATCATCAGATCCAGAGAAAGCTGCAGATTGATCTTGATTGCTGATCACCGTTTGATTGTGTAGAAGGTTTGGATCGTGGGCAGCTTCCTGCTTATTGCAGAAGGGAGCAATATCTTCAAAGCTGTCCTCATTCAAACTTAATTGTACCTCTAGTCGGCGCAAAGCTTGAGTAACTTCAAGCTCAGATGAGGTTCCTGATTCTGCATCAGTTCCATCCATGTGATCCATTTTATTGCTCAGAATGAATATATCAGACGTAACTTCTGTAGTTCCAGAACTGGAGAAACTCTGATTAGGTTCATATGAATCAACAAGTGTGGATGTTGACCCTGGATTCTGATTAGAATATGGGCTAGGACTCTGACAAAATGCAGAAGAGGAACTTGGTGACAATTGTGCACCGGCTCCAGAACTTAGTCTTCCCTATAACATGAGTGCATATGTTAAACCAAAACTTGAACATGGGCTGCACAACAATGTCGTTTTGCACATGCTGAATAAAAGAATATGATCAAATAATTCCCATCCAAGATACCAAATATGATTCTTAAGATTTAAGAATATCTTCATTTGAGAAAAGGAAAGAATTAGTGCAGAAAAGCAATAGGATGATGCAAATCTTAGGAATAATCACTGACTTTTCTTATATCAATTGTCCTTATCTTGGAAAGAATTAAATACCAAAGATTCATAAGTAGGAAAACGGTTATCCAAAGTGCATTTGGTCTTAAAATTAGGATATGGGAGGTGAGATGTAGGCATCCATGTTGGTTAGTTCGGTAAGTAAAGGAGCATAAAGACATGCTCATAAACTTAGAGAATAGAAAAAGTTTCAGGAAGATAAGTGAATGCACGGGGAATGGCTTTAATTCATAGTTGAATTGTTTTGCACAGTAATCATTAAAGAGTCTAATTTTCATGAACTATCAATATAAAGAATTTTACACCGCCAATCAATTAGAAGATATTACCTATAAAGTAATTAATACAAAAGCCAACAATTTTCATCGTACATGACAATCTATGATTAGATGATAATGTAAAAAACTTTTTACACTATCGTTCATACAAATTAAATTCACTATTAAATGAACATATGCCACTTTGGAGGCATAAGTGTACACTTAAAAAGGAAGTTTGAAAATAGAAAATGAGAGAGGGAGTTACAACTTACAACACGGAAGTAATATTAATGGTGAACAAAACAATCAACATACCACTGAAACAAGAAATACAAACAGCACATTGACATATGCATGAGCCATCTACAGAAAGTAAATATTTAAGAATACAAGATAAATGTTTGAAATTTCTCAAAACAGAAAAATGAACTAAATTATTTGAGCTTCACAAGAGAAAGGTAAAAAGGGAGGACAAGTGTAAGAAAAATAACTAATCAGAAACGGGTAAGACAGTGAGCAATCTTGCATAAAAGGCTGCCCAAAAATTTTCTGGAGGGACAATATGCACAAGGGGTACAAGGATTATTATCATGTTTATCTGATATCACATATTGGAGACTCACCTCACTTGTGTTTCTATAATGCACAAGAACAATATGCTCATATTCCCTGCCATGAAACAATATCAACGGTGATTATGAAGAACTACTACAATAATAAATATACAAGCATATCTCAAATAGTATGAACATCAAAGTTGATTCTGTTTCAAAGTATATAGGCTAATTTAATCTTTGCAATTCATTTAATGTTTAGTTAATAGGAAGTTTTTTTCCTGAATGCTGCATGTTTGTTTTAAAGGTTACAGCATTTTGTGATAAGTATAATAGTAAAGTATGAGGGATATGTAGTTAGATAATAGTTAAAATTTACTCACGGATCCAGCATCCAATAGCTCCGCCTCTGGAAACTAGGGTTCTGCTCTCCGTGTGCATAATAACAATTTAAGGCTTCAACATTTCCAACCTATTTATGCAGATTATTAAAACATTTCCAGTGAAGAAATCAGTATATGGAATACCATGCAAAAACAAATGGTGACCCAAACTCTAAATATAGCAACAGTAAGTGAACAATGATCAGAAAACATACTAAAAAGTACCCTTGAACAAATGTTATTTATATGTAATATATATAAAGGATAACTTATTTTTAACATGGCTTCTCTAAATTCTTATTTTTAACTTGAGAAGCTAATTTTAATTTATGGAGAAGCTCATTTCATTTATTTCTTTTTATTTTTTTTTCTAAAAGTATTTATGAAGAAACTTGTCTAATGCAATTGAAAATGAAACTTCTAATAAGGATTTTTAAAATATTTTTAAATAATACCATCTGTCACTAGTCACCTGTTTGAGACATCTATTCAAAGTTTTGAATATACTTTTTCAAACAATTCAAGAAATCTTTCCTCCCTCTTACATACAGATTTATGGCTGCATTTCTACAACTGAGACCCCCTCTAGACACTTGCTAATAAGTGTTCCTTTTTCATGGAAACCTAATAATCACAACAGCACATACACTAGTAAGTAGCTACACACCTTCAGTCGTTCGTGTGCTTCTCCCACAGTTCTTCCATCTCTTTTCTTGCGCCAGTTATGACCATCTTTCCGGAAGAAACGCAGGACTCTTTTGTTAAACAGAAACAAGGATCCACCTGTTAAGTAGATCAAATGATAATGCTGACATTCAGCACTTTATAGTCATTCTAAATAAACAAACAAGAATAACAAAGGTTGTCATTTTTTCTTATTTCTACAATCAATCGGAAAAGGGAACACGGCTGTTACTGGTTGGCTGTTGCGGGGGCTCTTGGGTGAGCAGGAACTTTTCATGATTCTGTAAAATGTACATCACTTCTGCAGGCTTCAGCCATCTGGCTTGAGCTTCGTGATGCAGATCATTAATATCGTATTCGTAACCTGAAACAACAACAACAAATAAATCAAACAAGTTAGAAACCTTTCTATCAGCATCATCATCACCATCGTTTTCTTTTCTACCTTAAAGCAGATGAATTAGATAAGACGGCGACATTTTTATCCATTAATAAAAACTTCAAATTCAACTAACAACTTAAATTTTTCTTCCCTGCAAAGCACCAATCAATTACTCCAATATCACATTTCATTCGGAAGCAAAATGGGTTAGGGACAGCAAAATAATCTATTAAATTAAATCAAAATGCTAAAAGCATGTTACATAGAATATACTAAAATGCTTTAGTGTAACTGCGAGTGTTTATTTTTCACGGATTCCAAACAATAACAATAGATTCCAAACTCACATGGTCCCAATTAAAAGCAACAATGACAGAAAACTAAACAAAATGCATACACACAAAGTCATAAGTGATGTGGTTCATTTCCACAACCCAATCAAACCAAGTCAAATCCAATCAATTACTCCAATATTACATTTCAACTACCCAAAACCCCAAAACATTAGATATCCTAATTTCCCAGTTTCTTTTTCTTTTCCTAAAGAAAACACGATTAAGAAAACAACAAGACACTTTTACCAGGTGTCATGGTATTGAACCAGAGGAATGAAAAGCTAGAAGTGGAACGGGACACCGAGCATTTTTTTGAACTGGAGAGGCTTCTAGATTTGGTTCGGTGCGGCGAGTTGGTTCCAAAAGATGGATCGAGAAAGGAAGTTGAAGAAGCAGAAAGTGGAGACACACAGAGTTGGTGTTGGTCGAAACTTACTATGGATTTGAGGTTGTGATTAAGGTTAAGGTTAACCAAACGTGCTTTTATTACACAACTTATTTATTGTAACAAGTGTATTAAACAAGTAGGAGACCAAGACCAAGACCAACGTATATCCGAAACTTTATTTAAGATTGCTATGTCTTGTTTTTCCCACCTCTTTAACATATTTTTAGTTATTTAAAGATCTACATGAGAAATACTTTGCAATTTTTATAAAAAGACTTCAAAGTTGGAGCAAGTTTGATTTTTCTGACCATTAAACACAAGTAGTTCTTTATAGTCGGAGTTTACCTTTTCCCAACATGTTCAACTACCTTTCTAAATATTTAAAGAAATATAAAAGACAGAATGAATATTTATTACGTGGTTATAAAAGTGCAACTAAAGATAAAGAATATTCTAACTCTTCAGTTATTTTTGTCCTAAATATTTTATTTTTATTTCAATCAAATATATTTAATGAGCCCAACCCATTTGAATGGATGATCTATAAAATAAAAAGTTTCATGAAGTAGTACGGAAACACAAGCTTGTGTGTATATATATTCGTATTTTTATTATAGTAAAACTAGTAGAAATACATATACAGAATAAAAATTAAATAAAAATTAATTTTACAATAATTATTAAAATAAAAAATGTTACTGAAATTTATGTTGCAGTTATAAAAATTGTGTATAAATTTCAGTTATAAAAATATTTTTTTATTTTATTTATGATATTATAAT
>Ga0123341_1003934_pt1 | contig 12911 bp, 10 predicted proteins | sample Turbeapinknodule_FD_89959 | JGI IMG/M metagenome (GOLD analysis project Ga0123341, IMG submission 89959) | Root nodule microbial communities of legume samples collected from Mexico - Turtle bean Mexico pink nodule | ecosystem: Host-associated > Plants > Roots > Nodule | place: Mexico: Nepantla... | reverse complement strand
CGATCCCAACGAAGTCAACGCCACCAACCTAAGCGGTAACGTCGACGTCCTGGCCGAAAAATGGAAACGCCGATCACGCAAGAAAACAACTTGATCCTGCGGTCCTCGGCGAATGCGTACCCTAAAACGGGAAGAATACGTTTGTATTCGGCACGCGCAGGCCTTGTGCCGTTGAATGAGAGTTGGCAAACTCTCCCTTTAGCCGCTGTCTGCTTCGGACAGCCTGGATCTAGATCGCTTTCACTCGGGATCGAATGCGCCTGATGATTGTTTTGACCAGATCCATCGTTCGCGTCTCCGATAGAGTGGGTGTCAAGCGCTGACTGGATCCCAGCAAACTTTCATCGCCGCCCAATCCTGAGGTACCGATCCAAGCGCTATTTCTACCTACGTGTTGGTGGAAAGCATGTGCAGATGTGCCTAGCGCTAGGATTTCGTCTTGTGGAAGTTCCAAGAGAATTTCCGAGCCAAGTTGATTGAACATCCTTTCGAAAACCTCACCTCCCCTGAAATTCAATAAATACTGAGCAACCTCATACTTTAGGTTGTTAGCATCATTGAGCGGAGCAATACTGGTAAAGCCAAACGAGGCATAGAAATTGTCGGGAGAAATATCGCGGAGAAAGCTTCGAAGTATAAGCCTGTGTTCATTAATCGATCGGTTACTTGTCGTGGGGTTCGGTCGGCTCGTGTTGCTATTGTGGATGCGGAAGCTCACAAGTTTCTCGGGCATCACAAATATGTCGTAGTGCTGCAAGACGCGCATCCACATATCGAGATCCGGCAGTTGCCGGTAGAAGTTATTGTACGTACCTACTCGATTATAAACTTCCCTCCGAATAAGGATCGAGGGATGGCAAAGACTGTTACCCTTTTCGATGAGGTCCTTCATCCAGGCAAAGCGTGATCGATTAGGTTGCTTGAAAACGGCGTGAAATGCTGGGGCTTGTTTTTTGGCCAATGGCCTACCGTAATCGTCTATCCACTCGACATCAGAGAACACCGCGCCGAGATTTGTTCCAGCGCTGAACACCTCCAGCTGTCGCTCGAGCTTCTGCGGTACCCAGACATCATCGGAGTTGCATACTGCAATGAACTCCCCTTCGCACATGGACAGTCCGATGTTCATTGCCTCGCAAGCCCCCACGTTTGCGGCCAGCAGACGAAAAACTATTCTTTCATCAGAGAATGATCGGATCAGTTGTTGAGAGGCATCAGATGATGCATCGTCCACGATAACGACCTGAATTTTCTGATAGGTCTGCGCCAGAACGCTATTGACTGCTGCTTCGATGAACGGCGCGTGGTTGTAACTCGGGATAAGTACCGAAATCAGCGGTTTATCTGTCATTGTGTGCTCTGGCGATTGCGGCATCGATGTAAAGACCTAGCGAGTTGTCTACTTTGCTCTTAAGTGCTTCCAACGAGCTAATAATACCGGCGCGCTTCTGTTTAGAGTTTAGTTTAGTCCAAGTCCCATTTGCGTGGAGTCGGTAAAGGGTGCAAGCCCGAGCCGCGAAAAGCGCACCGCCCGCGGAAGCGAGCGACATGTTTAGTAGCCAGTCATAGCCGCTTTTAGCATCGGCAACACTAACGGCGTCAGCAAAGCTCGCCGTCCGGTAGAAGCAATTCGAGAAGGTGGCTACAGGGTTAAATGTCAACATGTCGAGAAAATGAACGACTCGATGCCGATCTGGAGACCAGCCAGGATGATGCCATTTCGCGCCACTTGCTTCGTCTTTCACTAAGCATGCGGTAAAGCACAAAGGTATCTCTGGATGGCCATCCATAAGAGACTTTTGAAGCTCCATCTTGTCGGTCGCATGCCAATAGTCGTCGCCCTCAAGGATCGCTAGATACGAGGTATCTACCAATGAGGCGAGCAAACGATAATGCTCCATAATCCCGAGATTCGATACGTTTTGACGTACAGTGAAGTTTGGTAAATCCCGAATTAACCGACGAGCAATTTCAACGGTGTCGTCTGAGGAGCAGTCGTCCGATATGATGACTTTGCACGAACTGATGATTGTTTGGTCGCGCACGCTCTTGATCGCTTCCGCGATGTATTTTTCGTGATTGAAAGTTGGGACCAAAATGGTAATCGAAGCGTCAGGCATTTAGGACCGCCTTAAGTGACTCAGCTATGTAGGATGCCTCCGCGTCCGTTATGCCACCGTGGAGCGGAAGCGTTAGTACCTCCTTTGCAGCACGTTCGGCGTTTGGCAGATGGAACTTCGTTTGCGACATTTTGCTGGTGTATGCGGGAGTATCTGAAAGGAGAGGATAGAAGTACTTGCGCGTGTACACACCAAGCTCTCTCAAGCCAAGATATACTTTATCGCGGAGTGACGTGCCATTCTCGACGGGCAACCGAATCGGGAAGTAACTGCGTGACCCCAGCGTCCGGGGCGTTGCGGAACGATCTTAATTTTATTGTCACCGGATAAGATGTCCGTGTAAATTTGCGATATAGAACTCCGCCGTGCTCGCTCATCAAAGAGCGCGTTCAGGTTCGCAAGTCCGAAAGCGGCATTTATCTCGCTAATTTTTCCATTGATCCCCACATCAGAAATGAGGTCTTCTGATTCTATCCCGAAGTTCTTCAGCAAGCTTATTTTCGTGTTGATTGCTGCTGACGAGGTTACAATAGCGCCGCCCTCGCCGGTATTGAACTGTTTGGTCGCGTGGAAGCTCATCGTGGTCGCGTCGCCATAGCTTACTATCGGGCGCCCTTTGTATGTAGAGTCGAAAACGTGCGCGCCGTCGTACAAGATAGGTACGCTATGGTTGCGGCTTATCGAGCCGAGGGCATCGACATCACAAGGGCATCCATAGACGTGCACGCCCAAAATACCGGAAACGTCATCGTCGATTGCTCCCTCCACCGCTTCCGGGCTCAAAGTAAGATAATCTTCCTCCACGTCCACCAAGATTGGATCGAGCCCAACCCAAAGTAGTGCTCCGATCGTAGCAGCGAATGTGAAGGGCGTTGTAATGACTTTTTTCTGAAAGTTGAGCGCTTTGGCCGCGATCTCTATTGCGACCGTCCCATTCGACGTAAGATTAACGTACCTAGTTCTTAGCAGTTCGGAGAGCCGTAGTTCCAGATTGGCCGAGATTGGCCCGCCGTTGGATAGCCTGCGGGCTTCCAAGGCTGGCTTCAAATAAAAGAGGAAATCATCCAAAGTTGGAACAATGGGTCGCGCAACGTATATCGGCGTGTTTTTTGACACGGTCAGTCCTTCCTCTTTGCTGGGACGCCAATGACCGTCGAGTGGTCAGCAACGTCACTCACTACACATGCGGCCGCGCCAACGGTCACGTCGTTACCGATCCTCAGTCGATTTCCGGGCGCGCCATTCCGGACGATCGCCCCCGCCCCCAGCCACACATCATCTCCAATGTCGACGTGGCCGCCAATCGTTACATTTGGCGCAATAAACGAATTCGCCCCAATCGCAACATCATGGGATACCACGCTGCCAAAGTTGACTATGACATTATCTGAGATCGTCACGCCCGACGAAATTACCGTGTTAGCGAAGACTTGAGCGGCACTGCCGATGGAAGCGGTGGGTGAGATCAATGCACGAGAACTCAAAAACGACCCGACCGTTAACCCGAGGTCTCGAAGCTTCTCGTGAATAACTTTTCGATGGGGGATCGAGCCGATTGCAACGTACCAATTTCCATTAGGAACCTTCGAACGAGCTTCATGAAACGGCAGTACGGGCATGTTCTCCAAGACAAAGCCGTGGTTGAAGTCGTCGACAAGCGCTGCCACAGTAATTCCGTCGAGCGTCAACTGAAACAACAACTCGCGGGCGTGGCCTCCAGCCCCGTATATGATGGCAGGTGAACTCGTCATTTCGCGCCCCAGGTCGGCAAGCTATAAACCCGACGCTTCTCGAAGCGGCAAAACTGTCTTGGAGTCATAGGTTAATATCTTCGTCAGGCTTCTTTTGAGATGAGCTCGCAACCCAATCTCCATTGACCCAGTCGGTTGGCTGATGACCATCAGATTGTCTCTGTGCCGCCGACAGGAGGAAACGTTCGAATTCTTCGGCCGACGCTTCGCGCTCGACTAGAGCACTTCGTTTAGATCTGATCTCTGTAGCCTTTGACTCACGCCACTCAGAGTCGGACGCTAATCGATAAGCAATTTCTGCGTATTGCTCGGGCGACCCCGCAGTGAGGTCCTCGACACCAACGTAGGCGTAGATTGCCCCCATCCATTTGCCGAAGGGCATCTCGGCCGGAAGTGAAACGGTGGGTGTGCCAATGGCGGCTGCGATAAAGCTTGAAGACATCCCACCCAGCGGATACGCGTCCAGAACACAATCCACCGAGCCCAGAAGCGCATGTGCTTCCTCCGGCCTCAGCGCGGGCAAGAAGACCAACCTCTCGGACAGGGAGCCCAAGGACTTTTTCATTCGGTTCTGTATTGCATCACCGACAGAATTATCCATCCTCAGAAAGACAACGATACCGTCGGGATCTTTCACAAGCAGGGCGCGTAGCACCTCATCGAAGGACGGGTGAAGTTTGGCGGGTTGCGTTGGGCAAACGTAGACGCGTTGATGGCTTGGAGCATCGGTGAGCAAATCTGAAGGGGCGACCGTTGTCGGCCTAACGGTTTGTGGTTGCATTTCAAGCCAGTATGGCGGGTTTTGAAATAACGCGACCGCGCTCCTGTGATACCTTTTGAAGTCTCGTGGCTCAGCGCTGGCCCACGTAATATAGTAGTCGGAATTGGGAAAATTGTCGCACCAGTTGGGTTCGATGATCGTTATCTGAATAGGCGCCAACCGAGCCATCATCGGATAGATGCTCATTGGCAAGGAGGGGCCGGCAACGATTATGTCGAGTTTCTCCGCAGCGATCGCCTCTTGGACTGATCGTACAGAATCCACTGGAAGCTCAACGGTTCGGTCAGCGCGAGCAAGCCAGTTTCGTGCCGTCTCACTAGCCGGTCCTGGGTATGGTGGTCTCAGATAGATCTTTTCAAATTTTTCGCCATCTAACCTTTCCATAAGGCCCGAGATCATCGGCATGAAATCAAGACACGTGAATCCTACCTTAATTTTTCTGTTTTCGGACCGAGGTCCAGAAACATGCGACGCCGTCCAAGTCAGCTTTGGCCACACCCGCGCGCAAAGGTCGTGGAGGGCCGTAGAGGCGTCAGAATACATGTGTGGGACAGCTCTGGTGTAGATGGCCTGCCATGGAATGCAGGTCGGACCGAGATCAGCGACCGGATCGTTAAGCTCCATGGCTTCGCCACCCAGTTTTCGGCACTCAGAACAGAAGTTTCGAACGAATTCCTCGTCGTCGATGTCGTTCTCAAAAACAAGAGGAGCCCAGAACAATCTCAGTAGCTTTACTTTGAAAACCGCCTTTGCGTGGTCGATACTGTTAAGAGAAGACCAGTGTTGAATGATCCCGGTGCAGAGTAGATCGCGAAAACGAAAATCATTCCATGCGGACGCGCTGGCAATGTATGACTTCGCTTGCTCAACGCCGTTCTGAAGGTCTCCATCGACAAGTCGCTTAACGATGAGTGCCGTGATCTTTTCACATACGTCGGCTTTGTCTTGGTTCCGCAATTGCTTGATAAAATATACTGCACTACTCGGCGACAGCGAAGCTGCGATATCGACAATGTTAGAAGCGTGACGCTCGATGTATTCCAAAAAATGAGGTAACACCGCCTTTGCTGCTACCGCAGTTTCCGCATATCCGCGCCAAAGCTCAATGTCCTCAGCCCATTGATTTAGGCCGCCTTCAAACGTCTTCACCGCATCGGGCCAGCGGCGCAATCTGGCCTGTGCTAGTGCAATGACAAGGCAGTCAGTGCCATTGGTGGGGCGAAAGCTAACAGCATCCTCCAGAAGCGCGACACGGCGCTGTTGGTTAGCGCCACTCACGCCATAGATCTCACTTGCCCTAAACAGTAGGTGCAAATGCTTCGATTCCTTGAGGTATAATTCCGAGGGAAGTAGCGCATGCTCGACTGGGCCGTTCTCCCAGAAGTAATCGGAAAGCGATTTTAGGAAACTAAGGTCACGATAACCTTCTCGATTGAGCTGCTCCAAAAAGGCCTCCAAATCTCGAAGCTCGCTATCACGATACTGTATACCAACGTAACGCCCCGCCAATTGGTGCGTGCGGTCGATCTGCATGAGAGCGATGATCGAACGATGCTGACTACCCGCCGCCTTTGCCGAGTTTAGGTTCGACAGAAGGCTTTCAATCGCATCGGCATAGCCGGCCTCCTTGGGCGCGCTCAACAAGGCACGCCATATTTCTACATCGTCCGGAGATGATGCGAGCCCGCTTCTGTATGACTCAAGAGCATCACTCCATCGACCTGTCTTGGAGAATGAAAGGCCGATCCGATGATAATTCCGCTCCGGTCGCGGCGTCGATTTCAGCTTCTTCACACCGCGAGCGAGCCCTCGCAGAATGTAGTTCAGGCTATTCATCGATCGATTTCCTTGCGGCAGTTTGCGTATTTGCGACCAGGCGATTTCCATTTAGTCCAGCGCAATGCGGAGGCCTGATGCGGATCTCATCGGAACTTGGCGCGGCAACAAGTATTAGAATGCAGGTCGACTATCATTCGTAGGCGCGCCACACTACCCGTTTGACATAGTCAGTGTAGCTGTGAATGACACGAAGCACTTTGTCAGAAACATTGGGCATACTGTAGTCAGCTACCAACCTTAAAATCCGTTCGTCGCCCCGCGCCTGGGAGGCGAGGATTGCCAAGCCCTGTCGAACCCTATCGACATTAAGTCCAACCATCATCACCGCGCCCTCCTCCATCCCTTCCGGGCGCTCATGCGCTTCGCGCAAATTGAGCGCCGGGAAATTAAGAATGGACGATTCTTCCGTTATGGTGCCGCTGTCCGATAGCACCGCGCGAGCGGAGGCTTGAAGTTTAATGTAGTCATTAAATCCCAGCGGCTTGAGAAGGCGGACATTGTCGTGAAAAGTGGCGCCGGCGGCCTCGATACGCTTCATCGTCCGCGGGTGTGTCGAGACAATGACCGGTTCTCTAAAGTCTTCCGCGACAGCATTCAGGACTGCTACCAGGTTGTTGAAGTTACGAGGGGAATCAATGTTCTCCTCGCGGTGTGCGCTGACAACGAAGTAACGGCCTTCTGAAAGGTTCAGGCGCTTCAGAATATCGGAGGCGTTAATTCGATCATGGTAATGCGTCAGCACCTCATACATCGGGCTGCCAGTCTTAATGACCAAATCGGGCGGCAGCCCCTCTCTGAGCAGATACTCGCGCGCTATCGAACTGTAGGTCAAATTGACGTCGGCGGTATGATCCACAATTCGCCGATTGGTTTCTTCAGGCACTCGTTGGTCAAAGCACCGGTTGCCCGCCTCCATATGGAAGATTGGAATCTTTCGGCGTTTGGCCGGAATGACGGCCAAGCAAGAGTTCGTATCCCCGAGAACTAGCATTGCATCCGGCTTAACAGCGTCCAGCACACGATCGACTGCGATGATGATATTTCCGATGGTTTCGGATGCAGTTCCCGCAGCGGCCTCCAAAAAGAAATCGGGCTTGCGTACCTCTAGATCCTCAAAGAAGACCTGGTTGAGCTCGTAGTCGTAGTTCTGACCGGTATGAACAAGGATATGCTCACAATGCTCATTTAGCGCCGCAATTACTCGCGAGAGCCGAATGATTTCCGGGCGAGTGCCCACTACTGTTAAGACCTTCAGCTTCTTCACGGCTTCACCTTGCATGCAATCGTATCTGGATTTGCGCGATCGAATATTTCGTTTGCCCAAAGCATGCAAACTAATTCGTCGTCGCCGACGTTCGTCACATTGTGAGCCCAGCCTGGAACCGTCTCCACAATTGTTGCGTCACCACCCTTTGTCTCGATTTCGAAGGTCTCCCCGGTATCGACATGACGAAAGCCAAAGCGAGCAGTACCGCGAATAACTAGAAACTTCTCCGTCTTCGTGTGGTGGTAGTGTTCGCCACGAGTGATGCCGGGATGCGCGGTAAAATACGACAGTTGACCGCTGTCCTCTGTCTTGAGCATCTCGACGAATTCGCCGCGATTGTCAGAATGAACCGTAACGACATAAGAGAACCTGGAGGGATCGAGGTAGCTTAGATAAGTCGCATGGAGCGCCCGGAGAAGGCCGGTCCCCACCCGTTGCGTGATCAGAGAATGCCGGCCGGCCTCAAACGAACGGATGTAGTCTGCGACCTCCCCGACCGTTGTTTTGTAGACTGGTGCGACTTCCGGCGTCCTCTCGAATCCGGAGTTGTCTTCCAACAGGCCAACAAAAGCGGAGATGACGTCATCGATATAGACCATACTCAAGGGAGCATTCGGGTCGTTAATGGTAATGGGCAGGTCACGGGCAATATTGTAACAGAACGTCGCTACGGCCGAATTGTAGTTCGGTCGCGCCCACTTGCCGAAAACATTTGGCAGACGAAAGATATGCACTTTCGCGCCTGCCTCATGTCCGTAGGAGCGCAGAACGTCTTCAGCCTGTCGCTTGCTGTTACCATACGGATTGTCTCGATCAGCCTGTGTCGAGGAGGTGTAGGCGATTGGAATTGGGCGCGCTTGCTTTGAAACGGCATCGCAAAGCGTACGTGTAAACTCTAAATTCCCGCTCGCAAATTCGGATTCATGCTTCGGTCGATTAATCCCGGCCAGGTGAAAAATAAAATTAGCACCTGTTATCAATTTCGCCAAATCGCCCGGCGCCGTTTCCCGCGTGATCCGCACTAGGTCATTTCCATGGCCGAGTTCCTGTAAGCGAAGCACGAGATTGCGCCCAATGAACCCGTCAGCGCCGGTAACGACAATCCGCATGGTCATCAATCCTCCAGCGACGGCTTTTCGCCCTTAATAATTCGGCGCATGAAATCCAACTTCAAAAGAAGTTCCTTTGTGCCAGCCACATCGAGGCGCTCAGTATTGTGCGAGTTGTAGTCTTCGCTCGAACTGATCTTCAGTTCGCCCTGCTCAACGAATTTTGTGTAATTGAGATCGCGACCATCCGGAGGAATACGATAGTAGCCGCCTCGGTCCTCAGCCGTGGCCATCTCCTCGCGGCTGAGAAGCGCCTCGAAAAGCTTTTCACCGTGACGGGTTCCGATTTCCTTTATTTCGTGGCCAGGCTTTCCCATAAGGTCTGCAATACTCGTAGCAAGGGCACCAATGGTCGACGCGGGCGCCTTCTGTACGAAAATATCGCCGTTTCTTCCGTGCTCGAAAGCATAGATTACGAGCTCAACGGCGTCATCAATTGACATCATGAAGCGGGTCATCGAGGGATCGGTAACGGTTATGGGCCGCCCCTCGAGAACTTGCCTTACAAAAAGTGGGATAACAGAGCCGCGCGAGGCCATGACATTCCCATACCGCGTTCCGCAAATGACGGTTTTGGATCCTTCAAGATTGCGAGAGGTCGCAACCATGACTTTTTCCATCATTGCCTTGGAAATGCCCATGGCGTTGATTGGGTAGACTGCCTTGTCCGTTGAAAGGCAGATAACACGTTCAACCCCAAAATCGATCGCCGCTTTAAGTACGTTCTCCGTACCAAGCACGTTGGTGCGTACGGCTTCCATTGGGTGGAATTCGCAAGAAGGAACTTGTTTCAAAGCCGCTGCGTGAAAGCAAAAATCCACCCCGCGCATTGCGCCTTTCACGCTCGACTCATCTCTTACGTCGCCGATGTAGAATTTCAGCTTGGATTGCGCATAGCGCTTGCGCATATCGTCTTGCTTCTTTTCGTCTCGACTGAAAACGCGAATTTCGCCGACATCGGTATCGAGGAAGCGACGCAAGACAGCATTTCCGAACGAGCCAGTGCCGCCGGTAATCAAGATGGTTTTGTCAGTGAACATGTTCTAAAGGACGCCGCCTACTAAGTTGCAATGGTCTTCCCAATACGTGTTTTGGGTCCGATGCTCAATACCTGACCTCGCATCGAACCGTTGTAGGCGTCGACTTGTTATGGATAACTGCGCCGCAAATGATTGGCCTTCGCAGTGCCAATGCTCTGTTTATCGGCGGAATGCGGAGCTTGGTTGCGCATTCACTCTTCGGTCGATGGTCCGCAAGAAACAGGCGCGTTGAATTATCAACGCGGCTTCAATGATGGTCGAAATAAGCCGTGGCAACAGATTCGGCATCGCCATCCATGCGTATTCTGCCGTGCTCCAGCCAGACTATTCGCGTGCAGTTTTTGACCAACAGGTCCTTGGAATGGCTGGCGACTATCAGAATTTTAGTTTTGTTGACGAGATCGTGTAGGCGTTCATTGGCCTTTTCTTGGAAGCTTTGGTCACCCGTCGCCAGCCATTCGTCCATGATCAAGATCTCTGGTTGAATAACAGTCGAAATTGCAAACGCGAGACGAAGCTGCATACCGGTGGAATATGTGCGGACAGGCATGTCAAGAAAATTTCCGAGCTCGGAGAAGTCCTCAATGTCTTTCTGATGCACGGCAAGATCACGCTTCTTGAATCCCAAGAGGGCTCCACGAATTGCAATGTTTTCGCGCCCAGTTGCCTCAGGATCAATACCCAAGGAAATGTTGATCAGCGATGTGCATTTGCCATTTATAAGGATACGGCCACCTGACGGGTGATAGACGCCACTCATGACCCGCAAGAGCGTTGTCTTGCCGGATCCGTTGTGGCCAACGAGGCCCAGTCGTTCGCCTTCGTTGAGGCTCAGATTAACATTTTCGAGCCCGCGAATTATGACGTGGCCCTCAGAGTTGGAGCCTATCGTCCCCCCGGTCGCAAAGCTGAACACCTGGTTCTTGAGCGATCTGCTTTTCGCATTGTAGATCGGGAAATCTACCGTGACGTCTTCAAGATGCATCGAAGTCATTTTTGCCTGCGCAGGATTATTTTGGACGTGGATGTTCATAGCCAATACGTAATTCGTGAGCGGTAACGGTTCAGAAGTAGAAGTGCAACGGCCCACCCCACGACGGCCATAGCGACAACGACGCACCAATTAATCAGCGTTCCAGGGTTGCCGAGCAACGGGTCCCTTACAACACTAATCAAGTGATAGAATGGGTTCAGATTAAGCATCAACATGGATCTGGCGCCGGCTGGCAAACGGCTAGGTTCCCACATGACTGGCGTCAGATATAGACCGACTTGCATGATGTTTTGAATGATTTGCGTCAAATCTCTATAGCGAGTGCAAATAATTGCCAGTACAACCATCATCCAGAGAATATTGAGTGACACGAAAAAGAAGCCAGGCACAACAAGAATTGCGTAAAAATTGACGAATTTTCCAAATATCAACAGTATAATCGGAAAAATAACTAAATTGTGAGCCAATATAATTGTGTTTCTCCACCAAGTTCTAAGAACGTAAGTGAAGAAAGGAATTGGCAACTGCAGCATTGTGTCGCTGCTTGATATGAAGCAGGTGCAACCCTCATTGACTAGTTGTGAAAAGTATCCCCACACGATCAAGCCAACGCAGATGAACGGCAAAAATTCCGACATCGGCGAATTGAAAATCGTACCAAAGACCAATCCGAGAGCGCCGATGAGCACCCCCATATTGATGGTGAGCCAAAACGCCCCAACCTTAGAACGGCGATATCGCTGCGCGACGTCTTGCCATCCCAAGAGGGCGGGCAGCTGAAAGTTGGCGATAGAATCCCAGACGTCCTTCCAGGCGGTGATTCTCTGCGCGGTCGCTCTGGTCATGTAGTAGCAGTCTCCGGGTCAGTCGCTTGTTTTTTGCAAGGCTCGCGGTTAGCACATTAGACTCGGACTTAATAGTGACTGTCTGTAGCAATCGGTGCATCCCGCCACGATCCGAGGTGGTTCGCGGGAGCGCCTTAGTAAATGCCCCGAGAACCCGACTGCCGGAGACATGTCCCTTGAGACAAGTTCGAAACGCTTTCAGGCCAGCAGCAACCCAACGGGAAAACTGGGCCGACACTTTTCCCATTATCGACACGCCACTCCTGAAGCCAGCCGTGACATGATAGGAAGGAAAGCGGGGAAATTGAAAGCCAGCTGACCTGTGCCGCAGCGAAACATCGTCGGGCTTCAGCCACAAGCGCAGTACATTTTTTCGGTCGTTGCAGCGTTACAAAGCAAAATTTTATTTCATTGATTTCACTACGTTATTTATGACAAATCACGAATTCGAGTCTCTCATCGGCAGCCATTTATCCTTGGGACCAAGCGCAGCTCTCAAACTAGCCGCATTTTCGGACGCAATATACGGGACCCATCCGACGCACCCCATCCGGGGCCGCGATAGCTACGGCTGCTGCCGCGGGACTCCTAGAAGAATTTAGCAATCACTAGAATCCCTACGTACGTTGCCGCTGCGAGAAAAAATAGTAGCCCTGGCCTTAGCATGGAGCCTCCCTTGTGCGCGCGTCATTGCTACTGGAAGACGAGGTTTCGCGCAAGTAGACATCCGGCCGCTACCACCAACTCCATGGAAGCGGATCTCCGCATGACCGGCATATTCGCAATGCGAGACAGTAATGCAACGCAAGATGGTGGCCATGAAACATGGACACTCGTGCTCGCATCGCCTGGAATCCTCGACAGTTGCGTTCAACGCTGGGCGTAACGCAGGAGAATCTTGGTATCCATCCGAGCAAGGCCGCGGGATTTTGGGCGTCGCGCGTGGTAACATCGCTTCATGGAGATCGATGAGGACAAAATCGACGATGCAGTTTTGGCGCTGTTATGGCTGACGCTGCATAACGAGTGTTGCGCCTGGAAGGGTTTCGACTGGGCAACGACGGATCGGCTTCACAAGAAGGGCATGATCGGCGACCCAGTCAACAAGTCGAAGTCATTGATCCTGACCGATGAAGGCTTGGAGCGTTCGGAAGCGTTGTTCCGG
>Ga0123341_1003933_pt1 | contig 12912 bp, 14 predicted proteins | sample Turbeapinknodule_FD_89959 | JGI IMG/M metagenome (GOLD analysis project Ga0123341, IMG submission 89959) | Root nodule microbial communities of legume samples collected from Mexico - Turtle bean Mexico pink nodule | ecosystem: Host-associated > Plants > Roots > Nodule | place: Mexico: Nepantla... | reverse complement strand
TTTATATGTTGATGGGTGCAGGATGGATAGGGAAAGGCAATCTGATGTAACCATAGGTGTACAGAAATACGGTTTCTGCAAACCACAGGATTGATTAAAGGAGCTCATTTTTATGGGGGAAGGGTTTCGCTGGTTTCTTGGTGGTTTGTAATGCTGTTAAGTGTTTTCTGCAACATTCCAACAGAATAATAGAAACCGAATGGGGTTGCAGTAGGTTGTTTACTTATGCAATAGTTTTTTTTTCCTCATGTTTTTGGGGTGCTCTTTTTTGAGGCCTTAAAACATGGTTTGGAGTGTGTAAAGGGTTGGGATATCCCTTTGTATCCCTTTTAATTTAATTTTATTCTTTGCTGATAAAAAAAATTATATAAAGAAAAATGCTAACTAATTTTCTTAAGTACTTGTTAAGAAACTAAAATGATAGGTATATTTAAATTCGTAAAAATATATTTTAAGAATGTTTTAACCATTTTTTGTTAAGCGAATGATTAACAGCACCATAGAACTGAAAAACAAAGAACATAAGCAGACGAAGAAGACACAGTATCGACAGAGAAAAATAAAGTGTCATAAGACTGTATAAAAAGTTGCAGAGTGTGAGAATGCATTAAAGGGGTGAAAATAAAACGTAGTCGGCAAGAATGACGTGGGAAGGTGGTAGAGTGGAGTAGGAGAAAATGCTAGAGGGTGCATGCACCGTATACGACACCCAGACACGTGTCATCCTTTCCTCACTTCAAGGGTAAGAATCTGGTTCTTCATAGTATAAAACGAAACACATAACCAACGCACACACGTCTACAAAGCCTTTCTTGCTGAGAAACAAAGAAAAGGAAAGAAAAATGTTTATGAAAAGAGACGTTGAAAGCGGTGGTGGAGGCGAGAGACCCCTCTACCCCTCCATGCTCGAGAATCCTCAACTGCGTTGGTCCTTCATACGCAAGGTTTACTCCATCCTCACCTTCCAATTGCTTCTCACCATCGCCGTCGCTGCCGTCGTTGTCTTCGTCCGCCCCATCCCCCACTTCATCGTTTCCACCACCCCAGGCCTTGTTATCTACATTATCCTCATCTTCGTTCCTTTTATCAGTACGTCCTTCCATTCTATCTATTCCTCCATCTATGCCTTCAATCTTTTCTTTTGTTTCTTACACACAAATTCTAATTTCTAACTCAGTGCATGGTTAATAATAATGTTGCAGCGCTGTGCCCTCTTTACTATTACCACCAGAAACACCCTCTCAATTACTTCCTTCTCTTGATTTTTACCGTTACCTTGGCCTTTTCCGTTGGATTGACTTGCGCCTTTACTAGCGGTAATGTCTCCCAATTCTCTCTTGTTTTAAATCGGTGATTATTTGCTTTTTTCATTTATGATTTGTGTTACATTGTTTGGTTTCACTGTGGGTGAATTCGTTGATAAAAATATGTGCGTTAAAATTGAATGACAAAAGGTTGTTTCTTTTGTTGTGGTTGTGGGGTGTAATTATTCAAAATGTTTGGATTCCGAATAGGATATATAAGAAAGAGGTAAAAATAATTATGCAGAGTTACCTAAATTGCTAACTTTTTTTATTGGGATAATTGAATTGATTTTTAATCGATGGAAGCGCTTAGAATTTGAGTTTAGATTAATGTGAAACGCGTATTTACAGTAGAATGTGTGTTTTTCTTGGAAAGTGCGAGTATTGGTTAGCATTTGTTTTAATTTAAGATTTAGAATCGTTCAAACTGTGTGTGGTTCGCTCTGGTTACATGTCCGTTAGTTACTTGGTATTTGTATTATTCTACCTACTGATAGCATTTCATAGTTTAGGCATAGAAAAAATAATATATTCTCCATTTTTATTATTTTCTTAAGATGGAAACTTTATTAAGATAAAAATAGCAAGAACATCATTAGTTTAGCATCAGAAAACTATAACTTATTTAACAAAAGAAAAAGACAGAAATACTAACGAGTTGCAGGTCCATTAGCCTCCCTCAGTATGCAGCAGAGTGAAATTTTGGAAGCCAGCGTTAAATTTCAGTAGTCCTTGACAACAGGATTTAATTCTGGATTCCCTTCATCTTTTAGCACTCAATTAACAACCATTCGATACTCAGTTTCCACTACTAAGAAATTGTGCTGGAAAATTGATTTCCCATCTTAAAGCAAACATTTTCAATCATGGCAGGGAGTTGAATATGTTTTTAAAATGACAAACTTCAATAACAATACTACTTCAGTGACCTCACGTCATCCTTTTAAATGAAAATAAAATGAGAATTTATTGTTATTTCTTCTGGCAGTGACACGCTAGCATTTCTCTTGTAATGAACATTTTCAGTGCGAATTTCCAATTATTTTCTAAGGTGTCTGGAAAATGGATACAGGGAAAATTATTCTGGAGTCTGTGATATTGACTACAGTGGTGGTGTTCAGCCTGACTCTCTACACCTTTTTTGCCGCAAGGAGAGGCCATGATTTCAACTTTTTGGGCCCATTCTTGTTTGGAGCATTGCTAGTTCTTATTGTATTTTCCCTGATACAGGTATTTTGGCATTATGAAGTCTTTATGTTTGGGGTGTTTCTTCCTGTATTGCATAAGTTTTTGCATATCTCCCTTACATTCTGAAATGGGCTTTCTGCCGCAAAAGTCCACATCATACCAGAAAAATCTATTCCAGAATGAGAGGGAGGTGTTAAATTTTTTTACAAAGGTACAGAAAGAAAAGTCTTCAAGTCTTCTTCTTGATATGCATGTATGTATCTACAATTGGGCTAATAGGCCCTCTTATGGCTAAGGGATTCCGATACAGTGTTTTGTTCCTTTCCTTGCAGATTTTGATCCCATTGGGTAGGTTTTCATTGATGATTTATGGGTGCCTGGCATCACTTATATTTTGTGGCTACATCATATATGACACAGACAACCTAATAAAGAGGTTCACCTACGATCAGTACATATGGGCTTCGGTCTCCTTGTATTTAGACGTCATCAACCTCTTCCTTTCTCTGCTTACTGTCTTTAGAGCTGCTGCTAACTAAGGAGATAATTTAGAAGTATATATTCCTTGCCTAGGTACATGTGTTTGCTTTAAGGAACTATATAGTTATGCGAAAAGATAGTTCTTATCAAGAATTCCATGTGAGTGTCACGCTGCTGGTAACCTGTTGATTAAAAGATGGAATTTTGCCCTTAAATGTAAATATACATTTACCATCTTCATACCTTTCTTCTTTTTGGCTCTCAGTTAACAGCTATATGCTTTAAAGATTTATCCAAACTTTATTGTGAATAATAGGTGATAACCAATAAGTAGTACGGTACTTGGTTTTTTTGTTCAAATACTTTGCCTTATTTAATGTTCACAAACTCTCTATCCAAAAGTCCAAATTAGCTCTATTTCAGAGGCAATTAAGATACAGAGTGTAGAAATCCCAGCAATTTTCTTCACTGTTGGCTGCACACTATTGTATTGTATTGCATCTTTGGATATTCCACCCAAAGTTCACACACATCTTATTGTTGTGAACTAATTAATTATCCAAAGCCAAAATCCACCTACTTTTCAGAATAATAAGGTAAGAAGGAGATCAAACTCTTGACCATATATCTAGTCAGGAAAAAATTATCACAAAACTTATGTTGGATGAAAACACGTGAAGCGTTTTATATTTATAAGCTATCCATGACAACGTATGGCAACATTGGAGCGATTCTTGACTCTAGGGACTTGACACATGCATTATCGCTGGGGTGAAAAAACAATTCCTACGATTTTTACATTTTTAGACAGTAAAAAATATTCTCTTGTGGAAATCACTTAGTCCATTTGAGTCTTGCCGATGATGATTGTTTGAGGCTAAACACATGCAAATTACATCTCAATACATACTTAGTTAGAATCGAGTTCAATAGTCAGCGATAGCTAGCGACTCTGTTGGTAGTATTAAGATGACAAATTCAATTCCCATATCTGTTTTGTCTTTGTGCTACAATGGAGAGTAGCCTCGAAACCCCTTGTGTCCAGATGTCATATTCTCTTTGATTTCGACACTCAAACTCCACAATCCCCCTTTGGTCTGTCTTCAATCCAAAGTATCGTCGCTTTTCACCATCATCAAACAGATGTCTCCCTGGCCATGCTGGTAAATCCGTGCAAATATCTAGCACAACATCTGCATAATTTAGAGGACAAGTTATGAGCTATTGTTTATGGCTGCCTCTGTGCCAGCAAAACAAAGTTCTAATCTAATGGCTGCTCTGTGCTTACTCTTTTTCTTTTTGGTAATTGTTCCTGCCACATGTCTGCTTTTCATTTTCAGCATTACCTGAAATGTTTGCAAGCCTTGTAATTGTGATTGAATGGACTTTAAGCCAACTCCATACGGCAAATTCTTAAAAGGAAACTTACCTGGCCGGTTCGATGTATATAGACAGACACTATTTTCCAGTGAAGATCACCTACATTTGCACCAAAATGGAGTTTACTCTTTTTTGCAAATGAGAGAGAGAAAGACTGAGTTAGTGCTAACAGCACATTGGTGATTGATGTTACCTTTACGGGTGCGCTTGAGCAATTCACTGCCCTTGGCAATAAGCTCTTGGCTGCAGGCACCTAGAAAATTTTCTCCATTGAAAACTTCCCCGCTATCACTGGTGCTGGTGTTGCTAGTATTGCTATTATTACTTTTACCACATAGTCCAATCCCCCCTATGCCTCGCTCTAGTGGTGTCACTGTGGCTATATTCCATACCTCCTTCAAAGCTCTTGCTTTCAAGGTTGCTGCTCCTCGTAGAGCTGCACATGAAAGACATAAAATACATAAGCTGTCAATATAAAGAAGCCAAAAGATGCACATCAGACACATTCTATATCCTTACGGTACCAAGAGACTAATTAACAAAGAAAACTCCGGTTAATACTTGACATCTGAGACAGCTTAGTTAGTCATTTTTTATGGTTAAGCCCCCACAACATATTGCTAAGATCTTTCAAATGCATTTTGGTGTGTATATCAACTTTAGTAAAGTAGAACCTAATGGCCTTCATAATTTCTTGTTCTGAAAAATAGATAAGAAATAGATGCTTAATGAGTGCAAAAGCTCTACCTGTGGCAGCTGCAGCTGTAAGAGTAGTAATATCATCATGAGAACGGACATTCACAGCAGAGCTGACCACAGAAGCAAGGTGGTCACGCTCGGCCCCCATAGCTTCTGCAGCCTCTACACATTGTGCAGCAACTAATGTGGCTGCGGAAGCAACTGCCATGTCAGTCTTTGCCATCTTCTCATCCTTGCTGGGAGCAGACGAGCCTGCTGTTGCAGCCGCAATAGCTGCAACGGCAGCAGCCACTGCAGCCACTGAAATAGTGGCATGCAGCTGAGCAGTATGGGTCCTGGTTTCTTCTTTCTTCTTCTCTCTTCGGTCCTTTAACCATCTTCCAACAGTTTTAGGTCCCGAGCATGCTGTGCCGTTGCCAATAGTTGCACTGGCTCGTCCACCATTGAATAAAGGGTGAATGGAATTATTTGCCCGAAAAAACTGCATACACATTGATAAGGATAACCATTAACCATGAGCGTTGCCTGGTGTTTTACATGGTAAAAACACATTACCTATGAGTAATTTCAAACTCAACTTGTTTTGATTTCCTCTTTTAAGAAAGAAAAAACATGTAAGCCTGTCATGTTGTACTTGTGTTGATATAAAATTACAGAGATGTTTCCGCTTTCATTTCAAAGTTACATATCATAGGACTGCTGACAACATTCTCGGCTGTCCCTCGAGTCACTGGCACACGACTTTTCCTCCCCACATTATGTTAGTTTTCATGGATTAGTTTCAGAAGTACAGAAAAACAAAACAAAATCATTGGTACGATAATACATCCTGTATAGTATCTCCAACTTAAATACAAACAAAACAAGACTCTTTTCCTTTGTTCTGGCCAAATCAAAATCAGCTTGCCTTCTAAGGCTAAAAGGTAAAATTGTTTGCGTGAATGTATAGAGAAAGGGTCACTGTGCTGGCTATCTCTTTGTCCTGTTGTGAGGAAAACATCCGGCAAGTCCACACACAACTTTAATCAGTGATTTTCGTCATTTGACATTTCAGCACTAAGCATTTTGCCTGTTTCAAAATGTTAAAGGTCATTGAGCATGACCCTCATTAATTCATCTTCACTGCTCTAGTTCCCATTTTTTTCCCCTTTCTTTCCACTCCATTTTCCGTGCAGAGTGTGGGAAAATAAAGTTGATCCAAAGTCATTTAACTCTCCCCTCAAGCAACAAGCACCAAGTTCCAACGAATTATTTTTGTGAACAGAGGCCTACCTTTCTTCCATGCATCCACACACACATACCGTAGGAGCTATACATAAGCTATATGCGGCATGAATCACCACCTATAGGGGGACACAGATGGGCCCCTCAATTCTGTTTTTGCAAAATCTTTTACATTTTTTATTATTCCCTTTGGGTGGCTTTTAAGAAGAGAATCTTCTCCCATGTCTTGTATTCTAAGACTAATCAGAGAAGACAAGACAAATGCTGTATTCTCCATATTGAAAAAACAAATTAACTTACTAAAAAAGAAAAATGGATAAACAAAAGTGAGAGTTTCCTCAAAGTTAAATCAAACAAATGCACCCTGTGAGAGTTGAAGCAACTCGCTCCTCCGGGTCCACTCACCCCACTTGAAAACCAAAGAAAAGGGAAAGAGAGTTGAGCGAGATAATACCTTAACAACGTCATCAAACTCATCTGAAGGCGAAATCGGAGGGCTATCTGTTCCGGTTAAGGAACCACCGCCATTCAAAGGCTCGCTGCTATGAGATAATCTACCCGACGTTAACGGAGACACTTCCTGTGACACAGCCAACAACAATAAAACAACTTCAAAACCGACACCAACATTAAAAACAATGTATATATATATTCAGACAGAACAACTTAGAAACTTTCTTAAAACGCTTTACAGCACCTCTCTTGTGGACTGTGACATAATGCGTTCAAGGACAAGCTGAGAGGTGGCTGAGGAAGCAAAAGAGAACTGATTCTTAGACATGGTGGAGAAATCTTCAGAGAGAAAGCTGTTGTTGGGAACAGTTTCTTCAGGAATGGAAGTGTTTGTATTAGGCATGCAAGAAGAGGAGAGAGATGAGTGGTGATGTGAAAGAGCTTTGGAGACCTCAAGAGCAGAGGCACTCCATGAGCGTGACAGAAACTCCATGGGCACTCGAGGACTCTCCGGCAGAGGGGTCGGAACGAACTCCGACCGGCGACAGTTAATGGTGCACTTTGGCTCCATTTGAAAGATGGAAAGTAGTGTTATTGTGTTTTTGGGGAGTGTTGAACTGTTTGTTGAAGCGGTGACAGCATGAAGGTTCACATGTTTATATAGTAACAGCAATGGAGAATGGAGAATGTTGAAATGGTAATGAAGCTCGCAATCACGTGTCAGCAAGTGATAAAGTAGGCCAAGGAATGGTCAAAACTCAGCATGTCAAGTACTTTTTGTCGTCACCATTAGTGCCTAATTATCATCATATACCACTCACTTTACTGTGTCAAACAAACAATCTTTCCAAATCTCACTGTTTTTCTCCTCCTTTGCAAATAATACACTACTTCTAATTCTACAATAGACTTGCTTATTTTATTTTTTTATCATACTATGGACATCTTTAACTCTATAGAGCCATACAATTTTTTATTATATTAATAGTTTTTATCATACCATTATTTTTATTTTTTTAAGATATTTTAATATTTATCTTTTTCATTTTTATTCAACAGATTACCTATTATTATTATCATCATCATCATCATGGCTTATTTCTATTTTTTTTTTCCTTCTCAAAATTATACACACTTCAGAAAATGAAAAAAAAATGTAAGTAATATTTATACTTTAGGAAACCACAATGTACACTCTTATTTAAATAATTAGAAAAACAATTAAGTTCACTAACAATATTTACTTTATATTCAAATACACATTTCGTCACATAATAGTCCAATCAGTGTAAATTGTTTTTAATGAAGTAACTAAAGATGTTAAATTTTGAATATTTAAAATTTAATTAACCTACATGTTGATAAATGTTAGAATTATTTAACTAGACATGTTTAAAAGTAATCATCCCTAAAATGTTACTTAGAAGTATAAACGTGAGAAATGGATAGTGAAATAAAATCATATTTGAGTATTCAAATTGAAAATCAGGTGTGAGCATTACATTAAACTATTAAAAGATATAATTTTGACCAAATATTACTAACAGTTGATTATGTGTAATAAAAATATATTTATTAGATACTGAATTGAATAGTTTTAATTAATCTAGTTTACGCTATACTTTTTAGTATTTTTTTTTTATAGTTTGGTATATAAGTTAATAAGATTACATACTCTTAATATTTAAAATTACTTAAATATTAAATATTTTTAACATCAAAAACATTTTTATTACTTAATATATTTTAATCATTATTGTGTGATCATGGACCGACCCTAAAGTCTAGGTGAGGGACTGTGTGGTCATGGACCGATCCTGAAGCCTTTTTGGCTTACGCAAGAGGCTGAGGGACTGTGTGATCATGCACCGACCCTAAAGCCTCTTGTGTTGGCCGACCCTAAAGCCTCTTTGGCTTACGCTAGAGGCTGAGGGGTTGTGTGGTGAGGAGTCGATTCAGTTAATTACCTTGAATGATTGGTGCTGATGAGATTACCGTTACAGAACCTGTGTAATGAGCAGTTAAGTAATCAAAGAAGTTACAAAGAAGAGGAGGAGGCGAGAAGGCGCCAGGGAGAGTTATATGAGGGAGGGGAGACCGACTGAAAAAAAGGGGAGAAGAACATAAGAACTAGAGTGTTGAACAATCTTGATGTTCTAAGTCAAGGGTTATTTTGTCTTGGCTAGAACATTTGGTGCCCACCGTGGGGCAGGTAAAATTTTCCTGTGCCACTATAAAACATCGATAAGAATGAGCGATTTGAGGATAGAAGATAATGGAACGGTGTCTGATGCGACTCAAGTATTGATGGACACGAGGGAAACTCTAAGGAAACGAAACGAGGAACAGGCAGATGAATTTAGAAGAGTCCAGGAGGAGATGAGAAGGGAAAGCATACAAGCAAGGGAAAGGTTGGAAGAATCACTAAGAGTTCAGGATCGTTTACAGAGAAGGAATGAAGAACTTGAACACTATTTGGATCAACAGTTGATAGTCCAATTGGAAGAAGGGAATGATGTTGATCAGGATTTTCAACCCTTTTCAGAAGAAATCCTGAGAGAGCAGATCCCAACGGATTATCTTTTCCCAAAATAAGTGTGTTTGCGGGAAAGCAAGACCCAGGAGCCCATTTGAAAGTCTTTAGAACCCAGATTTGATATGTGGAGGGACAAACGCCCTGAGGTGTAAGATGTTCGCAGGTACGCTGGTAGGAACGAAGCTGGATTGGTTTAGCAGTTTACCGGAAAAGTCAATAACTTTGTTCGAAGTATTCTTGAGATCATTTATATCTCATTTTTCGACAAACAAAGCGAAACCTTTGGAGGTAGTAGATTTAATTGAAGTAAAGCAAGCAAAGAAGGAGTTCATAAAGCAATTCTTGTGTCGATTCAGAGAGGTGATGGTACAGATTCCTCAGCCGAATAAATGATTGTTCGTGGAAGCCTTTTTAAGGGGTCTGCGGTCAGGATCGTTCGGAGAATCTTTGATTGAAAGGAGGTCGGACAATATGGCAGCAATAAAAATTTATGTTTTGAACTTATGATGGTGTTATGTTATGAAGTTATGTGTTTTACATAAAAATTTGTGATGATGTTATATTTTGAAATTGATGTTCTGATATAAAGTTTACATAAGATCTATTATGACATGATCATGTTATTTTGAAGAGATATAAATTATGTGATTTGATATGATAGATTATTTAATACAACTGTATATGGTCAGTGGAGAGATATGTTAAGAAGGTCATGCACTACATGATGAAATCCCTACAGTATAACTGGAAGGGACTCCGACCACGAGTCGGGCGAAGATCAATAATTAAGAAGGTCATGCACTGCATGATGAAATCACTGCAGTATAACTGGAAGGAATTCCGATCACGAGTCGGGTGAAGATCAATAATTAAAAAGGTCATGCACTGCATGATGAAATCCCTGTAGTATAACTGGAAGAGATTCCGACCACGAGTCGGGTGAAGATCACCAATTAAGAAGGCCATGCACTGCATGTTGGAATCCATGCAGTATAACTGGAAGGGATTCTGACCACGAGTCGAGCGAAGATCAATAATTAAGAAGGCCATGCACTGCATGATGAAATCCCTACAGTATAACTGGAAGGGATTTCGACCACGTGTCGGATGAAGATTAATAATTAAGAAGGCCATGCACTGTATGATGAAATTTTCGTAGTATAACTGGAAGGGATTCTGACCACGAGTCGGGTGAAGATCAATAATTAAGAAGGCCATGCACTGGATGTTGAAATCCCTGTAGTATAACTGAAAGGGATTCCGACCACGAGTTGGGCGAAGATCAATAGTTTCAGAAGGTCATGCACTGCATGATGAAATCCCTGCAGTATAACTGGAAGGGATTCCGACCACGAGTCAGGTGAAGATTAATAATTAAGAAGGTCATGCACTGTATGATGAAATTCTCGTAGTATAACTGGAAGGGATTTTGACCACGAGTCGGACGAAGATCAATAATTAAGAAGGCCATGCACTACATGATGAAATTCATGCAGTATAACTGGAAGGGATTCCAACCATGAGTCGGGTGAAGATCAATTAAGAAGGCCATGCACTGCATGATGAAATCTCTACAGTATAATTGGAAGGGATTCCGGCCATGAGTCGGGTGAAGATCAATTAAGAAGGTCATGCATTGTATGACGAAATTCCTTTTTGTAAAACTGAGAGGAATTCCAACCATGTTTGAATAATTCGTCAATTAAGAAGACAAGGCACAACATGTGAAATTCCATCAAAATAAAAGAAATGTAACCTTGTTGGGAAGAAGTAAGAAAGATGATGCATGATGGGTGAACGAGAGCAAACAAATCAGAATATGAAGGTATAAGTTAAAGGCAACAGAAGCGGTAATTACATAAAGAGTGTGCGAATGATTACAGACCAACAGTTTGAAAGGTCAAACACAAAAGGCAAAAAGAGGAATAAGACACGACACTAAGATTACTCTTCCATATCTTCCCATCGATAACTATTTTGAACGGGTCAAATTTTGACTGATCAAGGTCGGGGTAAATATCCCGAAATTGTTCTAAAGCAACACTGAAACCATCCACAAACCCACGAACAATTTCATCCTTCGCAGCTTCAAGGGCGATGTCGAGCGTTTGAACTTTGGTTTGGAGCAGGCTTTAAGAAGCAGAAAATTCTTTGCGTTTTTTAGCAAGTTCAGATAAAGCTTATTATAGTTTAAAATGAAGGTCATCTTTCTCCAAAGAAAAGTTTGTCAATTGGTTCTCAAGATGAGTATGTGTGGCCTTCACCGATGCCACATCATCCTCAAGTTAACGCTTTTGAGAGTCCAGAAGGCTAGCTTGGCTCTGATGACTTTGCGCCAACTTATTCAGGTAATTCAGGAAGTCTGCCCAAAAGGAAAGTACAGGGAACGATAGTGATTTGTGTTTCAGTACTATAACAACACAAGGCTTGAGCATGATGAAAATCTTCAACTCGGTCAGGAGTAGTGAAAATGGAAAACTCATGAAGAATATCGTGTTTGGCCCAAGGGTAGAGAGAATGATAACTCATATTAAGAATGAAAGAAGCAGGGAAGAAGAGGAACAATTGAAGTGTTAGGAGAAGCAAGGAAGAGTGTGGGGCACGTTGTTTCAAACCACGTGGAGGAAAGAGGACTTGTTTTCATTTAATGCAGATGGGACGAGCAATAATAAGATGTGTTAATCGAGGAAGGATTATCGAGGTGTTCGTCTAGAGGCATCAATAACATCAGACACAATGTTGCTTTTTGTGAGATAGGGAAACTCTTAGGGGACCTTTGTTAGCCTCTTTGGCTTACGCCAGAGGTTGAGGGGTTGTGTGGTCATGGGCCGACCCTAAAGCCTCTTGTGTGGTCATGGACCGACCCTAAAGTCTCTTTGGCATACGCCATAGGCTGAGGGCTGTGTGGTCATGGACCTATCCTGAAGCCTCTTTGGCTTACGCCAGAGGTTGAGGAGCTGTGTGGTCATGGGCCGACCCTGAAGCCCCTTGTGTGGGCCGATCCTAAAGCCTCTTTGGCTTATGCCAGAGGCCGAGGGGCTGTGTGGTGAGGAGTCGATCCAGTTAATTACCTTGAATGATTGGTGTTGAGGAGATTACCGTTACAGAACCTGTGTAATGGGCAGTTAAGTAATCAAAGAATTTACAAAGAAGAGGAGGAGGCGAGAAGGCGCCAAAGAGAGCTATATGAGGGAGGGGAGACCGACAGAGAAAAGAGAAGAAGAACATAAGAACTAGAGTGTTGAACAATCTTATTGTTCTAGGTCAAGGTTATTTTGTCTTGACTAGAACAATTATAAAATGAATAAATTTAGTTTTTTTTATATTTATAAAAAAATATTATTTTCAAACTCTAAAATAAAATGGTTAAAATTAGTTTATATTCATTTATAGTTAATGAGTTAACAAAAAAAGTTAAGCCACTTAACAATTTTTTTTTTTTTTATCAGCCAGCCACTTAACAAAATAACATTATTAACATTATTAGTATCTCATAAAATACTAATATGTGATATTCCTCAAAGATTTCAAAAATCCAAAATAAAGGATTTTACTTATCCAGAAATAAATATTACAGAAAAAAATTGTGATTTTGAATTTTTTATAAAAATAAAATACAAATTTACAGAGACTACAATTAAAATATAC
>Ga0123341_1003931_pt1 | contig 12914 bp, 4 predicted proteins | sample Turbeapinknodule_FD_89959 | JGI IMG/M metagenome (GOLD analysis project Ga0123341, IMG submission 89959) | Root nodule microbial communities of legume samples collected from Mexico - Turtle bean Mexico pink nodule | ecosystem: Host-associated > Plants > Roots > Nodule | place: Mexico: Nepantla... | reverse complement strand
TTACTAATTGAATCAATGTTTTCATATTGCTTTGTATAATGTAAAAATATTGGCATAGTTACCTTCCATAAAAAAAACATGATATTATGTGAAAGTATTGCCTATCTTCCTCTACCAATTAATGTTTGTGGAAAATATTTGTATATATATTATATATATATATATAATTGTTATTGTCTCATAAGTCTTATTTATATAGATCTTCTTAGTCTTATTTTAAATATGTATTAACATTGACACGTGAAAAGTAAATTTATAAAAAATATTTTGACACTCAAATTAATAATAAGTATTTATACATACTTTGTCTTAAGTATGATTAACTAAATTTTTTTAAAATTAGGTTAGACTTAAAAAATATTATATCCGATTAATACGAATATCACTATTAAATTTTTGGAGAGTATTTTTTAGGTTTGAGATATATTCTATCATGCAACTAAGATTGTGGCATACCACATTTTGATCATGTAATACACAAATCATATAAGTAATTAAATGTAAAGAGGCATAGGTATGAGAAAAATGTAACAATAATTCATAAATCATATGGGTATGAGAAAAATGTAACAGTAAAACACAAATCATATACGTAATTAAATGCATAGAGGCATAGGTATGAGAAAAATGTAACAATAAAGCCATTAATAAATTAGCAACTAGTTATTCCCTCTAATATATGACCTAATGGTAATAAGCAATTAATTGTGATTGATTGTGAATTAGGTTTATAAGGAAAGAAAAAAATCGATTTCAAAATGTCAACTATCCACAATCTGCCCTAATTCATTCGGGCACACATAATGGAAGAATAATATGATATGATCTTGCATTATTGTAACAATGATTCCCCAAATTACTTGGTAATATTTTTTTTATCTATTTATTAAAAATGTGTTTTTTTCACAGTGTTTTATTTTGAGATTTTTTTTTCTCAGGGATTCATTTTCTGTAAAACACGAATTAGGAGATTTAATATGTGTATTTGTGTGTTCAATGACCAAATTCATTTTCTATAAGAATTAGGAGATTATTGATTTAATTTTTTTTCTGAGGTGTCTATGATGTTTAAAAAAAATTATAATTTGGAATGTTTTCCTTGACTTCACAACGCACACCGAAACCAAAACCCAGTCAAACAACTAACACCGAAAGCTATCTCAAAGTCATTGAAAGTGAATAATATAATTGCAGATCAAATAATAGAAAAAAGAGAATGAGAATGAAATTGTGAGTGAAGTGAAGGGTGAAGGGTGAAGGGTGAAGGGTGAAGGGGACCCTGAAAATGGAAGAAATTGAAGTTGAAAGCATAAGCATGGTGACAAAGTATTGCAATGGTTATGTTAGTAATAGCAACAAACAAACACCATTGTTGTATGTAACATCTTGAAGACAATGATCCAAGTAGCTTAGTTCCATTCAAAGCTGTTTTGTTGTGTGTGGCAAAGGATGACACAAAGACAACACAACACAAAACGTTGACAATAAAGTCCCGTAAGAGGGGGGCCACTTCACACACGGGCGGCACAACACAACCTATTTTTTTTTCCTCTTTTCAAAAAGCAAGCTTTCATCTTTCTCATTCTCTCTATCCATATGCTATGTGCTTATTCTTTCTCTCCCTCTATCTCTCTAAAACCATTGATCTGACCACTGCTTGTGTATATAACCAAATTGGAGCAACCCCCTTTGCATCTGATCCTAGAATCACAAGCATATCTACCTATTTTCTATCTTCTCATCACCCGTAAGTTAAAGCTTTCATTTTGTCCTTTTCTTGTTAGCCTTTTCACCGCTGCTTTAAATTCAGATAAAAGAAAAACAAAATAAGAAAAGGAGGGAGAAGAAGGAAGATTAAGGGGGTTTAGTTTCCTTGTGAAAATGCTTTGACTTCAATAAGCTTAATGGATTATGGACTTGGGGTATCTCTGTTTATTAGTTTCTCATTTTTTGTATGTTTTGTTTGTAAAGTACTTCTGCTTTTGTTCTTTACGTCCCCTTTTTTTGTATTATTGTAAGCTGTAATTTGTTGAATTTCCTTTGCTAAAAGGTTTGATTTTCTGATTGGCAGAGGTAATTGAGTGTGAAAAATGACAAGGGTGGCTCGTGATTTTGGTGATACAATGCAAAAAGAGGCCGTGCCTGCGGTGTCTTCTGATGTTGTGTTTGCTTCTAGTCGGTTTCCTAATTACAGAATTGGAGCTAACAATCAGATAATGGAGACAAAGGATGACCCTAAAGTGCTGTCTATGAAGGAAGTTGTGGCACGTGAGACTGCTCAACTGTTGGAGCAGCATAATCGTCTCTCGGTTCGTGACCTTGCCAGTAAATTCGAGAAGGGTTTGGCAGCCGCAGCTAAGTTGTCTGAAGAGGTTACCCTTTGTTCTGGTTTAAAATCAATTATTTTTTACATTGGAATACAGTTTTTCCTTTTGAAGGGTTTTGCAACCTGAGATTGTTATTTTGTAATGCTTGCAATTGAAATAACCAATGGTCATATTCATAACTTTTGAAGAAAGGGATGCTCCATTTTTAAACTAAGTTTTTCATGTGCTGGTGAAATCAGGCTAGACTTAGAGAGGCTGCATCTTTGGAGAAACATGTTCTTTTGAAGAAACTTAGAGATGCACTTGATTCCTTAAAAGGGCGTGTGGCAGGCAGAAACAAGGATGATGTGGAAGAAGCTATTTCTATGGTTAGTTCTTTTTTATTTTTTGTAAAAGGAAGATTTCTACTTCAAATTTGTTCTACAAAATAATCAGGTTTTCATATTTATCCTGTTATGTGCTTTTCCATATGAAGCTGCCTCTATAATATAAAGTATTGTCTATTGCTAGAGAAGTCAATTTGGGAGAGTGTATGTTAATGGAAGCGCTTTGAGAATGAACTTGGAAATACTTCTCTTAAATTTTGTATATACTTGCAGAAGTACATTTTCTTATCTAGAAATGCTTTCATTGCTCCATGAATAAAAATGAATTATTAAATTTTTAATTTTTTTAATGTAATGTTCATCGTAGTGCCAGTTTATTTGTGCATTCAGTCTTCTAAGATATGCAATCGTGCAACTGTAATTTATTCTGCGCATTCTCCAGGTTGAAGCTCTAGCAGTTCAGTTGACTCAGAGGGAAGGAGAACTAATACAAGAGAAGGCAGAAGTGAAGAAGCTTGCAAATTTTCTTAAGCAGGTGAGTTGTCCTGTTTTACATGGCGAAGAAAGAAGTTTCATTAGAAATAGGAAGAGAAAAGAAGATCAAACATTATAAGATATCCTCTTTATAAACATTAAAAGTAAACACAATGAGACCAACAATTGCATCAAAGAGGACTCCAGTCCCTTACAATCCTTACTAAAGACATTTCCTGACAAAGTTGTATGCTGAGCTCCACAGAGATGTCACAAATCCTATTTTATCCCATCACAAGTTTGGGCAAAAAGATTTACAAGTACTCTGCCTCAACCATGGAATCGGAAAGCACGGATTGTGCACTTACTTGAATTGAGCAATTCATTACTTCTATAATTCTGATCAAGACCGAAATGTTGCATATTAATAATATAGCTTCACAAATAATGATATATTTTTTCTTTAGCTTATGTCTTCATTACATGGCTACATAAAGAAATTCCTCTTCCAATATTGATAGTTCAATTAATTTCTAGGCTTCTGAAGATGCTAAGAAACTTGTTGATGAAGAAAGAGCTTTTGCTCGTGCTGAAATAGAGGATGCTCGAGCAGCAGTTCAAAGAGTGGAAGAGGCACTTCAAGAACACGAGAGAATGTCTCAAGCCTCTGAGAAACAAGTTTGTGTTATTTTCTTGTCATTTGCCACTTTTTATTTGTAGGGAGTTGGTAATAAGTGCTTGTTGAAAGGTTTATCCTAATAGGCTCAGTATATATTTGCAAGTAGTTATCTTGACACAAGGACAAGGGAAAGTGGAAGATGGGTATTTTGCTCAATATTTTTGCTTGTTTGTTTAAAATTATGCTTCAAGCTTTCTTGCACCTATCTTTCCCTCACTTCTAGGTTTTCATTTTCCCTGAAAGCCTGAACTAAACATCTGACTCTTTTTATTATTGTTTTAATGTGATACCCTTCAGCAGTTGAGCTACTGCTTCCCTTTCTATGCATTGTTTGTCACTCCCTCTCAAATGTTTTTGCTTTCTCTTTTCTTATATGAGAAAACAAATACCGTTGGTCTGTCTTAATTTAGTAATAATCATTTGAACAAAATTTGGTTCTATGGTTTAGGACATGGAACAATTAATGAAGGAGGTTCAAGAGGCTCGAAGAATCAAAATGCTGCATCAGCCAAGCAAGGTATATATGAGCACTTACACATGTATCTATTTTTTCTCTCATCTAAATGCTATTTCTAGTTTCCATTTTTCTTAGGTGTGCAGTCTCTTGATTGTTCTGCTTTGTTGAATTACATTTCTTTCCTTTATTTACTTGGACTTATTTTTTCCATATTGTCAACATTTTTATTAAGTTATTTAAGATATATGATTACATTGATTGTTGATTGAATTTTAGGTCATGGACATGGAACATGAACTTCGAGCATTGCGGGCTCAACTTGCAGAGAAGACTAGACAGTATCTTCGACTTCAAAAGGAGGTATGCCTGTCATATGAACCATCAATGGTCAATTCTATGATATACTCTCAGCATTATGTGGAAGACTTTTAGACAGTTGTTGGGTTTTTAAGCAGCATGTTATGATGAATCACGGTTTGTAACTTGAATTTGGTTTTGAAGTCTGGTTTTTGGTTGAAAATCTGTGTTTAACATGGTTTTGCATCATGCATGGATTATGAGGACAACATGCCTCGACAATTGCTGTGTATCATGACCATTGGAGGATATCTATGATAGGGACTTGAATATTATGGAGTGTGTACGTTTCACATTGAATAGTAATATGAGATGATTGCTGGAATCCTAAAGTGTTTGGTTTCCCCCTCTTATCAACTAGTGTTTGTCACCTCTGCTTTGTGTCATGCAGTATTTACCTTCATACTGTCAAATTCTCTGGCAATACTGAAAACCTGGTCCTATAATTCTTTCACAATTGCTTTATTTTTCTGATGATTCATATTAAAAAGAAATGATTTTAAAATACTATATGAAAAACACGTGAATATTTAATATTCCATATTCATTCGCTGAGGCAGTATGATCTTTAGATAGACTTGGGAGAATCTTCTGATTCTTACATGGTGTGAACGAACATTCCATGATTTTATACATTTGGACTAGTGTTTGTTGAACAATGTTTTTTTCTTAAGTGAAGGGGGAATCTCTTTGCTTAGATGGAGGAGTTAAGTGATTGTCTTCCACTAATCATTGTAAGCTTCTTTTATTGATTATCTTTCATAATACTTTTCAGCTAACTAGAACAAAGAAAGGTGGGGAGAATATTTCTCATTTTTATGAACTTGAAGGGAATGAAACCTTAGGTTCTTACTTGCAAATTCAGCCTTGCTCTGATAATGCACCTGAAGTTTCGGAATGTTCAATTCAGTGGTATCGTGTATCATCTGATGGTGCCAAAAAAGAACTTATCTCAGGTAATTTTTCTGTTTTTTTAACTTTCCAGTCATCCGACTCTTGATTTATGAATTTTTTCTACTGATTGTATTGCATTTTCTATTATTGGTCATTTTTCTGGAGAGCGAATAATAGTTATGATGATGACAATTCTATCTTTTAGTATTTATAGAAATTTATAAATGACACTCAAACCCTCACCTACCTATCATCTGCTTAACATTTTTCATCATAGATGAATGTTCAGTATAACTACTTGTGTTGTGCAAATACTAATGATTAATTTAGTTAAACTTAAAACTATTTTGTAAGATGGTATCCATACCTATTCTAGTGAGGTTTATTGATTCTATCATGTCACTCACTATTCGGTCACAACCACAAGAGGTATATGATATGACCATATTTTAGTATATAAGTGGGTATAAACTTCATCTTACAAGCTTATTTTGTAGGATTGAGTTACGCCTAAATCACTTTTTAAGAACTTTATTCATAGCTTGTTACTTGCTTTTTGTGGCTATTATACATTTAAGGTTGCCAAACGTAACTGTCAGTGGTGCTTATTATCTAAGCTGTGCTGTTGAAGATGCTGGAAGACTGGTTGTTGTTAAATATGTTATCCAGTAGTTCCTCGTTTTTATCTTTCCTTATCATGTGTCAACACCCGATTTTCTCCTCGTAAATAAATTTTGTTTTTAAAGAAAATAAAAAAAGGTAGAAAAAAGAAGAATAATTTAAATATAAAAAGAAAAAAAAGGAAAAAAATATTTTTCTAAAATAAAGATAAATAAATAATAAAACATTTCTTTTTTTGCTTTTTGCACCCCTGCACCCCTTTTTTCTCACCTTCGTTTTTTACTTTCCTTTTTACCCCCTAGCCCATCTGCACTGCTTTCACCAAATAAACCTGGGTCCATTCTGCTGGCACTAGTTCTGCTGTTCGTCACCTATGCTATTATTATCTGACCACCTTAACCAAATAAGTCTGCGCCCATTCAGCTGGCCTAGCACTCGTGCTATCTGCCACCCCCTTCCCATCAGCTCTCATAAAAAGCTGATGGGTTTGTGTGAAATAAGAAAAGGGGTGTGGAAAGGAAGAGAGTGCGATGGGCTAGGGGGTAAAAAGAAAAAGTGGCAGGGGTGCAAAAGAATTTTTTTATTATTTATTTTGTTTATTTTCTTCCTTTTTTATTTTATTTATTTAAAATATTTTTCTGCTTTTTTCCTTTTTTTTATTTTCTTTAAAAACAAATTTTATTTATCCGGAAGAAATGACAATATGATATAATTTTCTCAGGAGCAAGCAAATCAATTTACGCCCCTGAGCCTTTTGATGTTGGACGTGTATTGCAAGTTGATGTTATTTCAGAAAGTGAGCATGTCACACTTTCCACTGCTGGTCCAATAGACCCAGGTCTGGTTTCATTTTTACTTATCCTTATTTCCATTAGTAGTAGTCACTAACAGCCAATTTAAATATAAACTTTTCTTATCTGTTTTTTTAAGACATGTTCTGCTGTGCAGCCATGTTTAGCTCACATTTCTTGTGTACTCTCATGCAGCTGCTGGTTTGGGAACCTATGTAGAGGCGCTTGTGCGCAAACATGACACTGAATTTAACGTATGTTGTTCTGTACATGCGTGCCTTGTTAAGTTCAGCTGTTTTTTTTAATCTAAATGTGTATGGTTTCGTACGTTGTTGTTGCTGAGTCATTTAATCAAATTGTTTAGTTTTGACAAACTGCTGTTATTTTGTGCTTTGTTCTTCACTTTTCAAAAGAAAGTTCAGAAGTGTAGTTGGATTACATGACAATAATATTGTAGTTGCATTTAATACTTTTCAGGTAGTTGTAACTCAAGTGAATGGTTCTCCTCCAACTGAATCTATTCATGTGCTTCATGTTGGAAAGATGAGGATAAAACTCTGCAAAGGAAAGACCACAATTGCCAAAGAGTACTATTCTAGTTCTATGCAGGTATTTAAAACTGTTGATACCATCTATATTTTGATTGTGAAAACCAAAACAATGCTCTAACCTCCTTCTTGCACTTATTCTCTATATGATTGTTAATCACTGTGTTCATTCATATGCATACCTTGTGCATTGAATTATTCGATGCCATCTGGGTGTATGAAAATGCATTTGTTTTTGTACTCTTGTCTTCATTTTTTCCCCTTGTCACATGATAAACTGGAATTTGGTTAACCATACTGCTTTGATCTTGTTTTCTTTAGCTTTGTGGAGTTAGAGGAGGTGGAAATGCAGCAGCACAGGGACTTTTTTGGCAGCCAAAGCAAGGGCATTCTTTTGTATTAGCTTTTGAATCAGAGAGAGAAAGGAATGCTGCCATCATGCTTGCAAGGAGATTTGCATTTGACTGTAATGTATGTCTTCTGAAACTTGAAACATTGGTTAGAATTTGTGAATTCATCTTTTCTCTCTCTCTTTTTGGCCACCATTGCTAAGTTGGAAATGCAAATATAATGACAGATCATGCTTGCTGGACCAGATGACAGAGCTCCTCTAGGGACATGATGAGTCTCCTCCTTACATCTTTTTCCCCCACCCTTGTAATTATGAGTTTTTCTACCTTGTATCATTATCATAAGTGTTTTTGAAACACGTAAAATCTTCCTTATAATTTGTTTTAGCTTGTAGTGATTCATACCTTGTGGTCTGAATCATTTGTATAATTTTGTTTCATCAGTCCAAGGCATTTTTTTTATTTGCCTGTGAGATTAGGTTACACTGTTATAGAATCCATGGCTTCCATGTCAAGTGTTTGAGATGCTAATTGGTTGTATTTGATGGACAGATAATTACTGAGAATTCTCTGATTGATATTGTCCATGGACACTGACCTTGTGAACAGGACAATATGTGAATCTTCTTCTCTCATTTGTAATGTAAAAGAATCCAATGTTTATATCACTAGATTTACCTCAAGAATCCAATGTAGTGTGCAGTTAGATAAATAGATACTACATGGATTATATTCATCAATAACATAAGGATTTGCAGCAATAATAAAAAATAAAAACAAAAGCTAAAACAAAAAAAGGAGCTCATTTTGATATTTAAAGTATTAATAATCACACATCAAAATTTGAAGAGATTCATTTAATAATAAACCCTTTAAAATTTTGATATGGTAATGATTTAAATCATGAAAAAAAGAATGTGAGATGTTTGATAAAGTAAAAATATGGAAGAACAAAACAAGATATACAGCACAAACCTGTTTATTTTTTCATGAAGTTGCAAAAAAGAAATAATCAAGGAATGTTTAACATTTTGTAACAGTTCAGTTGTGGTGAATTTGTCAAAAATTGACATTTCATGTTTTAGTGTTTTTTTATCAGATCAAAAGGGCTGGAAACATATATTACAAAAGAAATTAATATTAAAAATAATATTTTTTATTTTATTTTTCTATGTACTTATTTTCTGTTTTTAACTATTAAATTCCAAAAAGTTACTTCATTTGTTATTGTTTATTTTCATTCATCTTATTTTTCTCTTTTCTATTTTTTTTGTGTGCTTTACTTCTTTTTATACTATTTTCCCTACCAAAATACATGTATAAGATATAGTAGATTTGCTTGAATGCTATTATTTATTAATTAATTTTTCAAAATTTACTATTTTTCATTAAATACAGTAATAAATAGTAGATTGTATTAAAATATTTAATACTATCAACTCAATGATTAATAAATTATATATTTTTATTGGTCGGTGTTGAATCTTGAATACTAATCTAGTTAAAAAGTATTTTTACTTTCTGTAAAATGAATAAATTTTAATTTTAATCCTTGTAAATTTTTAGTTTTAGTCTTTTAAAAATTGAAAATTTACCATTTTTTTATCTTTAATATTGTATGTTACGAGTTAATTACTTATGTGTTAAATAAAAATTTAAATAATCATTCTAGTTAAGTAAATAATAGTAATGTGATAATATAAGGGGGTGCCATCTAAATAACTTTTAAAATCTGAAAAATAAATGTTATTAATATATTTTAAAATAAGCATTAGATATTAAAAGGAAGAATTTGAAAGTTCTAAAAGATGAACATTTTTAAATATTTTTTTTATAAAAACTAAAACAAAAATTTACGCATTTGAAAAAAAGAAGATAAAAAAGTTATTTCAAATTTTATGAAGATGAAAAATAAGCCATAATAATTTTATAAAAATATTTGATAATATGAACTCGATATTTAATAAACAAAAAAGATTACTTAATCAAATTTGTACTTTTTTTTGAACTTTGTAGTTGGCGTTCTTAAAAGTTGAAATTTTTATTTAGGCATTCCGTGTGGACCATGCTTTACAGAGTTGAATGCTTGGTTTTGAGGTCAAACCAACTCAAACTTCAATCAACGGCTACCATTCATCTTCTCTTCGTGCCAAATATCTGACCCTTCATGTAATCTCATTTTTTTTTTTTCACTTTTTTTGTATTTTTTTATTGTCCCCTACAAAATCTTGATCTCTATGCTGTTGTGTGGTGTTGTTGTGTTGTGTTAATCTGATTCACAGTTACACACTCTCTCTCTCTGTCACTTGGAACACTCATCTCGCCTCAATTCTCAGGTACTTCTCTGCACTCTTTCTCATGTTTCTGATTCATTCCCACCTAGTATCTTCAATTTTTATGATCCCCTTTAAGGCCAATTTGACCAAGCTTCCTCATTTTGGATATTTGTGAGGGTGGTATCTTGTATTAAACTCAAATGATCAAGCGTTGACCATCTTATGATTTCTGGGAAATCCATTGACAAAATGTACTTACATAAATAAATGCAAATAATTTTTTTTTCTAGTATCATCACCCTGATATGGAATGACAAGTTTTGTTGCATTTTTGGAGCATGGAGATCTAAAGTATGTATTTTGAATCGTGTGTTTGTAACTAGCTAATGCTGATGCAAGTGATCCAGCATGTTGCAGTGTTTTCATTTGCAAATAATTGATCAGAGCGTTAACTTGTGACTTTGGTTGACTTTGATTTGCTGTGTGATTGGATTGGATTTGGATCTTGATCAAGCTAACTTATGTGAAAATTTGCCATCTGTAATTTAGATATGTCGACATCTGATGAGCCAGAAGTGGTGGAAAGGGGTAGCAAGGATGAAAAGCACAAGGAAGATGATAAAGAGGAAGGGAAGGGTGGATTCATTGAGAAGGTGAAGGATTTCATTCACGACATTGGTGAGAAGATTGAGGAAGCTATTGGGTTTGGGAAGCCTACTGCTGATGTTTCTGCGATACACATTCCATCAATTAATCTTCACAAGGCAGATCTTGTTGTTGATGTGCTCATAAAGAACCCAAATCCGGTGCCGATCCCTCTGATTGACATAGATTACTTGGTTGAGAGTGATGGAAGGAAGCTAGTTTCTGGATTGATACCAGATGCAGGCACTGTCCATGCACACGGAGAACAGACTGTCAAAATTCCTCTTACTTTGATTTATGATGACATCAAGCAAACATATGCTGATATTAAACCAGGAAGCATCATTCCTTATAGGGTGAAGGTGAGTCTCATTTTTGATGTTCCCATCTTGGGAAGGCTAACTCTACCTTTGGAGAAAACTGGAGAAATCCCCATACCTTATAAGCCTGATATTGATCTTGAGAAGATTCATTTTGAAAGGTTCTCTTTTGAAGAGACAATTGCAACTCTTCATTTGAAGTTGGAAAACATGAATGATTTTGACCTTGGCCTCAATGCTCTTGATTATGAGGTCTGGCTTGGTGATGTTAGCATCGGTGGTGCCGAACTCACCAAATCTGCTAAAATTGAGAAAAATGGGTTTAGCTATATTGATATTCCAATTTCCTTCAGGCCTAAGGATTTTGGCTCTGCCCTCTGGGATATGATTAGAGGAAGGGGAACTGGTTACACCATGAAAGGACATATTGATGTTGACACTCCCTTTGGAGCAATGAAATTGCCCATCAACAAAGAGGGTGGTACAACCCAACTTAAGAAAAAGAAGGAAGATCGTGATTATGATGATGATGATGAAGATGAGGTTTGTTAAACTTCTTTTAATTATGTTTCTTGATTCCTTTCTATGTTTTCAAAGTTCTCTAGAAAATGATAAGGTATTGGCATGCAACTATACATATCATCAAACAGGATATAGCTTTCAATTCACATATGCAGCCCTTGTCTTGCATATTTTCAATATAGTAGAAATGCTTCAGAATCTAGTATTGAAAAAGAACTTTACCTGTGCTTAGTTGGAAAGATGACAAATAGATTTAGTGAACAATTTTTCGTCTTTCATTGATGAGAAATTTTTATCTGAAACAAGGATGCTTCCCAATAAGTTGTTCCATCTCTTGGTAATGTCTTTATCTTGTATAAGTTGTTCCATAACTTTTGTCTATAATCCTTTTCTTTGCAGGATTGAAGAAGAGTTGTAGCAGGTTATTTACTGGTTATTAATAAAAACGGACTTCAACTTTAAGGCATTACTTTATGAGTTCTGATGGCATTGATATGTATTTTTAGAGATCAAGTTGACATTCAAATTATGAGATAATATCAGAATTTTAGTGAAAATATGCTGCTGCAGTTTGGCTTGTTTTCTTTCTTTTGAACCGTGCTTTTGTTGTACTTATTGATTATCATGACAATCTAATGCTGTCTTAAGTGAGATAAAAGATCATTTGCCTTGGAATTGTATATGGTCAGTTTTCTTTGTCATTCTGGAATTGAGAATTGGTCATGTTATGGCTTCCTTTCAGGGTTGTGTGTGGTCTCCACTTTAAATCAAACAGTTCTATTATTAGTTTGAATCAAAGTGTGCTTGTACCAAACAACATGAAAGCACTCCAAAGTTTTATGCCTGTTCTCGTTTAAGTATTAAACAAAAAATGCATCTTCCTCTAATTGCTAAACATTGGCTACTAAATTCGACCATAAAGAGAAGTTTCTTCTTAGGCTCACATTTGTTGTGCCAAAATATTAGTAATGCTTGATTCAAATGATGAGTATAGCTGTAAGGACAAAACTTAGATACTGTGTGAACTATTTCCCAATCAAAATTGGAGTATTACCTCAATAATCTATTGAATCTTTTAATAATACAGTATTTATTATATAAAAGTTATACTAATATTGTCACACATAAACAACTTTTTGCACACTTATATTGAATATAAACATTGGTTAAATTAAATTTGAAAAACAAACCATTTCAATGCATCAATTAAAAAACTTGTAAACCAGTCTGATTATAAAAACTTATAAACCGATCAAATTATTTTAGTTTGATGGTATATCAAATGCATTGAATAACTAGAACTCGATATGGTAATACATTCTCTTTA
>Ga0123341_1003929_pt1 | contig 12916 bp, 7 predicted proteins | sample Turbeapinknodule_FD_89959 | JGI IMG/M metagenome (GOLD analysis project Ga0123341, IMG submission 89959) | Root nodule microbial communities of legume samples collected from Mexico - Turtle bean Mexico pink nodule | ecosystem: Host-associated > Plants > Roots > Nodule | place: Mexico: Nepantla... | reverse complement strand
TATTAAAATAACTAAAATATATTTGTTCATATCAATCTTTATTATCATTCATATAAGAGATATGAGATATAGAATAAGAAGTTAAAGATCCAATATATTAGCAATTTAATGTTAAAAAGAGTGAGATAGAGACATATATACATTTGTGTGAGTTACATTAAAAGAATTCTACTACAAACAATGTCACAAACCTAAGATAACATACACAGCTTACAACTTTACACACTCCTATGTACAAACGTGTGTGTGTGTGTGATTATTATGATGAATGTACTTACCAAATATATCACAGATCAGATGTTATCGGCCAAATATTTATACCATGGCCCATGAACACCATTTGAAATACTGGCTACCACCATCAAAACACCACCAGCTTCCACTACTTTCTCACTCAGAAAAGCAGCCCCAACTTTTGTGAGAGCCATTTCTGCTAATTTCCTCCCACGGGCCCCACTTCCCCCAAGGACTACCCCACGAAAAGCTGTGTAGACAGCATTTGATACCTTCTCAAACACAGCATCCCCACTTTGTAGGCTCTTTCCTAACATCCTACCAGCAACCATCTTTCTTGACTCAACTTTCCCTGCTTCTTCTTCTTCTTCTTCTTCACCCTCTCTTTTTGGCAAATTGCAGATCACTTCCACTATGTCGTTTATATCAGCATCTTCTACGCGCTCTAGGAGGTCCAACAGTTCTGCACCACACTTAGACACTAAGTTTTCCATTTCTGCAGGGCTACCAACTGTCTTTTCACTCACCACAATCTGTCTGCGAATAAGAATGCTGCCATTCCCAAAATATAAATAATATTAGTAAAATATATTCACTCGATAACACTACAAAAAAAAATTATTAAATATAAATCAATTTTAGAGACTAAAAATAGTTAGGTGTTACATTGACTAAATTAGAAACTAAAAAAACTATTGGTTTCTAAATTAGTTTTTATTATAGATTGGTATCTAATTAGTTATCAGAGTTTTTGCTAACAAATTTAGAATCTAAACAATTGGTAGTTAAAACCTTGGTATGGTAGTTAATTAGATACCAATTTAAAAACTATTTATCAATAATATAAACTAATATAGAAACCAATAGTTTTCTTAATAAAATTTTAGATATAATTTAGTTAATATAACAACTAATTATTTTTAGTGTCTAAAATTGATTTTCTAGTAGTGTAAATAATGATTAATACATTACCGTCACTGACATAAATTATTCAGTTAAGAGAGTGAAGAAATCTCAGCACAAATATGTTTTACCTTGTAGAAATCACAATAATCTTCTGAATTTGAGCCTGAACAGCCCTCAGCCTTGAGAAGTTAAGAGATAAAGTTTCTGGTAGATCATCTTGAGTCAAACCAGATATTCCACTTACTAATTTTAACAAGCCAAGTCTCACAACCAGATCAACAGGTTCTCCTTTGCATTCTGGCTGTTCATCACCTGATCAAATAACATATACAAGTAGGTATCAAAACAAGTGTTTGCTTCAAGTAGAAAATAAACATCGTTAAAGCCACTTGAAGGATAGAAATCAAAGTTTTTCAATTTAGAACCTTTAGCATTGGCACCATCAAGTGAAAGGGACATCGGGCTGCCAGTTGTTTTGAGTAAAATATTCCCCCCAGTTCTGAGAGTAGTTGAAGGAAGCAATTCTTGGGATGAATTAGAGGCCAATGCTGCCGAGCATCTCACATATTCTTCCCATTCCTGATCTTTGCAATTCCAAACAGACGAAATCCATCTCAGTGTGGAAGGAATAGAGGTATTGGAATCAGAAGGAGATCCATATTTGTTAGCGAAGGCATTCCTGAGGTAGTCGAGACCAGCAGACCCCTTCACCGAAGACTCCATTAACCTTATTCGTGCTTTGCTTATCTCTTTCTTAAGAATCTGTCATAAGAATTAATCATGTCACATTATAAAACCAAAGTAAGACATTTACAAGCTACAAAATGTCCATGCTGAATATCTTCAAAATAAAGTCCACACAACAAGATCCAAAGTCGGTAAGTTCAATGGAAAAAGTACCCTAAAAATATGGTTTCGAGCTTCCAGAAGATCATAATAATCTAGAACAACTTGCAAACAAAGAAACATTGATAGAAAGATTATGCTTATTTTCATGGCTAACAAATTGCAACACATCTCAAGCTATTTAATGCATTACACCTAACTCCTAACAACTACACTTGAAAGCAGTTGTATTCAAGTGATTTCAGAGAATTTATTACATTAGAAGCATCCAAAATTCGTAATTAATAAAGAAACGGAAAAACATGAATGTATTGATCAGGTAAAATTTAATTGCTTAACACAGCAGTGGTCCTGAATGCTTTCAGAAAAGCATCCATAATTAATAATTACCAATCTGATGAAAAAAATTGCCATATTGACCGAGTAAATTTTAGTTAGAGATAAAATTAAGCAAAGAGACAAATAAAGGAAGGCTAAACAAACAAACAAACCTGAATCTGCCCGAAGACAAATTGCAAGCCCTTCACCAAGGCTACAACACAAGAATTGTTTGAACCATCCCTTGACTGACATATTTCGCCCAATTCATGAAATAGTTTCTTGTGTGTGGCCTTCATCATCTCCTCATTGGCTGGAGCAGATAGCTTCTGCAAACTCACGAGTGAAAACTCCAGAATTTTCCCAAGATAATCAACATCCAGGTTACCCGATTTCAGCACCTTCATATATGCAGAAGATGTCAGAAAAGAGAAAATATTATCAGGTATACGCCAATCACGCATCTAATAGCCATCACAGGCTGCAAGAAGAGAATATAGAAGCTACCTGAGAAAGAATTTCTAAATCAATGGCAGAAAAAATATCCTCCTTCCAGCTTTTTGGAGCCATTTGACAAATTTCATCCCTAACCTCTCCCATGAGTTGAACAATCCGGTCATAGTTCGGCTGGTCCCCCTTAACAGATTCCATGATACCATCCCAAAAGGCCTTCTCCATTGCTTGTTTTATTTTCCCCTGGAAGATAAAAAAAAATGGTCGAATCAGAATTCAAAATAACATCACCAGACATCAGCAAATTTAAAATTATAAGCACCTCTTTGTATACTAATATTGGCAATAACTCCCAACAGATTCTAGATTACACATACATATTGTAGTTGGTGGGATTATATGAGCAGATCAACATCAAAAAGCCATAGGAAGAGCCTCAAACTACAGCTTCATCCAAATAAGCCATTAATTCAATGGTCATATTTATACAAACATGTACTGACCTCAATGCTGTTTTGAATGTGATCAGAGACATCAAGACCATCAGTTACACTATACTGATTGTCGTGCAGAAATTCATTTACAAGAACCTCATTATCTGCCAGTAGCTTTTCAGAGGAATGGCCGAGATGACTATCTGAACTGGTTCTGGGAGCAGAGAAGCTAGACTCTCCAGGAGAAGTATTTGTCTCCTTAAAGAGGGAGCGAACTACTCGGCTTGTCCTATGATTACTACCCTCATCTGAAATATTTCTTTCACTTGAGTGGGTGACAGAAGAGAGTGGAGTTGGGCTTGCAGTCACAGAAGGAATCATTGGAGACCTCACAGGACTTTCGTCATCCTGCACTCCAAAGTATCTAGATCTTGTTTCAGAGAGTGCAGATTCCATTCGCAGAATACCAGCATCTCCACTCAGGTGCTGCACCTTTTCTCTCAAAAGTTTTTGATCTTCAGAGACCTGCATTAATTGCAAAAAGAAAGATAAAGCCAAGCATCGGTGCAAAGATAAGACAACATTCAGGGGAAGAACACATATAAGTTTGGATATCCTCATCGGATTATGTCGATGAACATGATGAGGAAACATTGTTTGAAAAGGGGTAAGCAAGTGATAATTGCAAAAAGAAAGATAAAGCCAAGCATCGGTGCAAAGATAAGACAACATTCAAGGGAAGAACACATATAAGTTTGGATATACTCATCGGATTATGTCGATGAACATGAGGAAAAATTGTTTGAAAAGGGTAGGGGCAAGTGAAAAATTGTACTTAAATAAGAACCAAGATTTGTATATATTAAAAAGTGAGTTTAAGACTAACTCATCCTTACAAAACCAGCTTGTAAGGTGAGGATTGATTCCATTTATATACTATGAATTAGCCATATTTCTAGTCGATAAGGGATCTCCAACGTTATCTATCTATCCATATTACAGTCTTCAATATACTACAGTCAGTTTTTAAAATCATCAATGTTCTGATAAAAAATGTTCATAAACAACAGATATAATTCACAAAGAAACTCAACTATTGATGTGGAACATTACCTGACGCAGAATAGCTTTCATATCATGACTAAGCTTATCACTACCAGCTCCTTCTGGAGTTAACTTGCAAGTTTGAATCATAGAAGCTTCAAGCTGGCAAGCTGCTCTTACCAAATCCTCCTCCAGTGATCGAGCATCCTTAACCTTCCATACCACAAAACAATTCAAGTATGAGCACCAAGCTTTATCAAAAGCAGCAAGCTGAGATCTGAAGGTACAACGCTTCATGGCTGCTGAGACAGACTCTTCGTCAGAATTCTGTACTGGTCCATCTAATACTATCTTTATCAACAGCTCAAACTTTTGAACACACTCTTGTGCAGCTTTGGCTAGAGCAATCTCACGTTCTCCCATTCCACTGAACACTGCATCTGGATGACCCAATATCATATAAGCACAAAGAACAACTCTCACAGGATACCTTGATGACCTAGCTAAGCTATTGTTTGACTCTCTGACTGAATCAACTTTCATTGTCCCTCTGCTTCTCACAGATCTCCTGGGAGTAGCCCTTTTCTTGGGGGAAGCAACTCGTTTAAGAAGGTGATCAATGTTGTCCAAGCTATGCAAACTATTGGCAAGAGCAACTGCTGTAGACACTTTGAGGCGGCTCTCAAACCGGTCAAGTAAAGTTTTCACAGTCTGAAGGGTAGAAGCTGATTCAATCAGAAGAGCAAGCTGTTCAAATGGCATTGACTTCACAGATTTCGCATTAATGCCCAGCACATCATATGCTTTTGTCAAGGTGAACGTTGTTCTCTTTTGCCTAAGGAACCGCCTCCAGCACCTTCAGTAAGAAAACAAAGTTAGGACATCCTTCAAGACATCTTCCTGATGGAGGAAAAACTTCCTAAATTTATCCTACATTAAATTTATCCAGTTCAAAATGACAACTGTGTAAGACAGTGATAAGATTCCAAATGTTCACATCAGACAGCGATATCAGTAAAGCTTTCTACATGACCTCACAAAGATATATCAATATTTAAATGCAAATAAACCTTGCTAGTTTTCTGGAAAGATATTCTGCTTGCTTTAACATTCTATTCCGATTCTCATGGGCATAGCCACGCAGTCTTCCCCTCTGCCTGAGATATTCAGCTCTTTGTCTTCTGGCCTAACCAATATAAATTCAGAGACTTAATAACAAAACAAGTGCACTGAGGACCACCAGAAATTAAACACCCCCTCACTCTGAAAGAAGGAAAAAGAAAAAGAAAAGAAAAGGAGCTTCAAGTGAACACCATACCCTTTGCAATCGATCTTCCAACTCATCCTTCTTTTTCCTCCTCTCAATCTCACGCTGGTGAGATACTGACTTTGCCACATGTATCACCTGCGAGACCCGAGCCTGTGCCCTCTTTTTCTCAGCTTCTAGCAACCCAAGTCGTTTCATTTCAGCAGCAGCTCGTTTTTGGTGAATTGCAGCACGTACACACTCTTTATATTTGCTTTCTCGAGCCATCCTTCTCATCAATGTTTGAGATGACCTTTCTCTAAGAGAAGCCCTTCTTTGCCTAAGAGCCTTGAGGATAAGCATCCTATTAGCCTCTGCCTGCTGAACACGTGACTCAACTTTTGTTCCAAGCTTCACACGTTCATTCTCATATCGCATTTCAACTCCATTTTTTGCTGCTTGACGCAATTCATCCAGTCTTGCTAAACGCATTTGGGCCTTAGTCAAGATGCTCAACCTGAGTAAATAATTTACAAATAATAAAGGATGTCAAATAATTTGAAAATAAATCATTGGGGGGCAGTTGCTAAAATCATGTTAAATAGTTAATGGTGGAAGCAAACTTTTAGAATTAAGAAACAAACTTATAATTATCAATGAAATAACTAAATAGTACGAATTGGATGTTTGATGAAATAAAATTAAATGTTTAACTTTTCCTGAACATAAGGAAATTGTTTTCTAATTAGATTCGCAATTACCAATCAAGATTGAAATAGAAAAAATATCAGAAATAAAGATCATAATGTTTAACTGCATGATAATCAAATTTATAAATTATATAAAGTTCCCCGGTAGAAGGATGTAACACAAATAATACAGGCTTGATAAATAAATGGAGTAATTAATCTACCCAAATAAATATAGTTTGTTAAAAAACAAAAGGTAACTCCAAGGACTGACAATCCAATTCCAACAAGGACACAACACCAATATTACCATTTTACGATTGGAATCAGGCCCATTTATCTAAGTTTTTTTCTTAGAAAAGTTTTTATATTAAAAACAAATGTCAAATATTTTATGATAAATGGATGAGTTTTATGAGAAAAGAAAAAACAAAACAAAAATCAGTCAAAGTGTTTTTTCTAGAAACTAGGGAGAGAAAGCTCCTGAAATTTCAGAAAAAAAAATACATATAAATGCTACCTCACAGTTTAAACTTAAAATTTACAAGTGTGAATCACTCCAAATGTTGCTTATAGCTAGCTGATGAATGATCAAGAAAGGTAATTTTTTAAGCAAAGTGGTTTTTACTGCATGAAACAACAAAAACACCCTGGTCGTTGGCAACAAAAAAAAACACTAATATAACACGAGCATATATAAAAAAACATATTTACAAGACAACCTCGGGAAAACCCACCTCTTCTGTTCAGCAGCCTGCAGTTTTGCTTCTAGTCTCTGACCAAGATCATCTTCCTGGGATGAACACCTTGACGGGCTTCTTGGCTTTGCACGTGCCTTACTTGAGAGTTTCTCGTAGTATTTCTACAACCAAGAGAAATTTGATAAATAGAGAGAAACTCTCATCCAACAAAGGATCTTAAAACTAAAAATTTAGAAACTCTGATCAGAGGCAAGAAAAACAAAATAAGAACAGCTAGACACGTAACAAGGAAAGAAAAGGAAACAGAGAATAGGACGTCAGGAAAGAAACGGTAACTATAATTGGCTTCGCCAAGTATGAATAAAACAGTACGGGCACAAGATACTCACGAATGAGAAAACCATAGTATGTTACATATACTAAAGGCATAATTAGGACTCCAATCAACGCTAATGACGAAACCTAAAAAACTTACAACCCATACAAAGTACTAACGAAAATGAAAGTTATCAGAAGAAAGAGACCCATGTGAAATTTGAAAAAAAGTACCATCAAAGGAGTGCGAATCAAAATTCGAATAGAAAAGAAGAAGCCTCTGGCATCCTACCTAACACAGAAACAACCTTGAAGATAAAGCTAGAAAACGAAGAAAAAAAAATTCACCACAACAATTACAATTAATCGACAGAGCAGAGACAAACGAACCACATAACTCTTTCCACAATCCGATGAATCGAGTAAAGTAAATATTTTTTTATACAAACCCAAAATAAAAAAAACTCAAATAAGATTAATCTCTACGCACTCACTTATCTTCCAGAACATCAGGTTCATTACAAACTAATTAAATTATTAAAATAATAGATAATAATTAATAACTAATTACACGTGGTTAAAAAATAAGCAAGGGGCAAAAAAATAAACCAAGAAACAGAAAAGTGAAAACCATTTCTAACTTCAATTCCAAGACCCTAAACTTTCTCACCAACCAAACAAACAAAAACACACTGTTTCAGAACGGAAAAAAAAAAAATATACAGTAAGAACACCTGTCTGCGAAGATCAGCGTCGCGGAGCTTCGCTTCGATTTCCTCCACCGTGCTCGGAGACTTGCACTCCGCGCCACGCAGCCGTCGCCGGAGCCTCTTCGGCAACGTCGTCGGCGACGAGAACGACTCCTCCGGAATTTCCATCACAATTCCTCCGCCGCCTCTTCCATCGGACAACTCCACTCCGGCCGCCATCCTTCAACGACACCGCCACGCAGCACCACCACCAAACAATCTCTCCGTACCAGCGCGACGGCGATGAAATCTCCAACGACGTCGTACCGTACGAACAACGCAGCACACAATAAAATCGCAACCACAAAAACAATAATAATAATAATAATAATTACAGAAACAATCGTAATCGGTAATCGATGATCGGTGATCGGTGATCGGTGGTATATACAATCAACGAAGGGAAACGGAAAAGTGTAATTCGAAAAGATTCAAAGGAGAATCGTCCCAGCGAGTGGACTCAGCTGCGAGAGCTTCGTTTTTTTCTTTTTTGAGTTTTTTTTTAGAGAGATAAAGTGTGTGTGTTTCTGTGTGTAAGAGAGAGAGAGAGAGTTCCTCAGAAATGGCATTGCGAAGCGCGTGTTTGGGTTTATAATGGAATGGGTTTATTTGGCGTGTTCTTGTTTAACACTTTAATCCAAGAGGATTAAGGAGGGTATTAGCCACGTCACCATGCCCATCACAACGGCACTCTTTTTCTGTTTTTTTTTTTACATTAATGCCCCCGGGCCTACCTTTTTTTACCACATTACCCCTCGGGGCCCACCTCTATCTACTACCTTATCTATTTCACATTTTTTTCCAAATTTTCCTTTTTACTTTGATTTACTATGTTAGAGAAAAATATTTTATTTTTTATAAATAAAAACAAATCTTATTTCATAAATTATGAAGTTAAGTTAGGTTTAAAGTGCACATTTTAATATTGTATCAGAGTTATTTAAAGTCTATCTTAATAAGTATTTGGTGAACTTATCAGGTCATCTATTATCAAAATCATCCACAAATATATTTTCTCGCAAATAAGAAATAGATTTAAATTTTATTTTAATAAATTATATTTAGTTTTACTCCAACTTTTCCTTTTGCCACTTTTTCAAATAAAATGAACTAATACTTGGTTTTCACATTGGGTGTGGTAGAAGGCAAAGTTAGACACGTTTTTAGTATAAGCTTCACACAAAGGTTTCAATTTCATCGCTAACTTTGCGCAAACTATCAATTCAGAAATTGACCAAATCAATATCCAATTTCGGAAGAAAAGGGCTTATCAGCACGAACCCATGTGCCCATCTCGCGTAATAATTCAAACAAAGCTACAAACATACTAATCATGCTCCATGCCTTTCTAGTAATTAATCATCAACTTTTATATAAACAAAAGTGGAGAAAAAAAAGTGTTTAATCATCAACTTTTATATATAAATAAATAAACTTTAAACCTAATTCAATTTTATAAAATTGTGAGATTTGTATTTATTTATTTGTAAAAAATAAAATATCCTAGTATCTAGTCGCCGGGTAGCTTATAAAGTAATATTTGCACTCACTTATAAAAAATTAAATATATCATAATATACCGTCGTCCAATAGTTTATAAGGTGAGGTTTAAACTCACCTATAAAGAATGAAATATCCTAACATCTAGTCGTACGATAGCGGTGGCACGGTTGCCTAACAAACTCTCCTTGTGATAAACTTTAAATGACTCTAATACCATGTTAAGAGATGGATAAGGCGAGGTTTGCACACACTTATAAAGAATGAAATATCTTAATATCTAGTCAATGTGAGTTCTCCAACACACTCTCTCATGCCGAGGCTACCAACTCGTGCATGAAAATATATGTTATGAGTGATCCGATAACGGTCCGATAGCAGGTGACACGATAGGTCCAACAAACTCTCGTTAAAATAGACTTTAAATGACTTTGATACTGTATTAAGAAATTAACTTTAAGCTTATCACAACCTTATAAACCGATTTATAGTTTGCATAACTTATATATTATGAAATGCTCAAATATCTAACCTACATCTCCAAAATGTATGAAGTTGGAAGACGAAAGAAAAATATTCATCACAAAGGGTTTCATTTTGTTGACCCTGAAATTCAGGTTATCTATAAGGCCTTTAACTTTATCTACTTTATTTTATTTTAACTTTAAATAATAACATCATAAAAAAATACTTTGTATGCGTTTATAATGATGTTAAAAAGGTTTAAGCCTTTTAACACAAGGCTGGTTATGAAATGAAGGGATTTGAAAATTTTATAAGACCACGTTTTTTGTAGTTATTGATATAAAATATACGTATTTAAGGTGGCTATATTTTATATGCATTATTGAAAGCGTGTATAGATATTTTTTGTTAAAGGGTTAATTAGTTTTGAAGTATCGTATTTTTTTCTTAGGTTCAAAGATAATTCCATTTACAAACTCTAATACAAAAAATAGAATATAAATTTTTCCATGGAATATAAAAATAAAATAAGATTGTGTGTGAACATATATTGCGTTTAGAACTTCACAACAAAAGTTAGAGGCATGTGCATTTATTTGAACTCGTCACTTTGTGAGATAATTATACTAAAAGATACATCAACACGTGTTTGATTTTGTACTTGGTAGGCACAAGCTTAATTTGCTGAATTAATAACAAATAATAATAATAACACAATAGTTTTTTTCTTATAATTTTGCAAGTGTATAATTTTTTAAATATAATTTTAGACTATTATCTTATATGTTACAATGGTTAACTTGTACTTTCATTATATGTGCTGTATCTCTCATGACAAGTGATGCTTCGTGAATGAAGGAATTTCATAACCATAATGTGTGACGCCAATAATAAGGAAGAAAAGAAAAGGAAAAAAAAAAAATTGTAATTGAAGGAGAAAAATACAAAAAAAGTAAGAAAAACAAAAGTGGTAATTTTATGTGATAGGATAATAATTATAAAAATAACCGTATGTATATACGGAAACAATTACAATAATAATAATTTTCATTCATTCATATATATATATATAATTTGATGAGTAATAGAAGGAAGAATATATAATTTGTGAGGGAAATTTGGAAGTATAGGAACTCGGTCGTCTTTAATTGAAGAGTGGTAAATGTGTTAGAAGTTTTTGTCTCCGCTCAAGTAAATGTGTGGTATTGGATTGTTGCAAAGTCCTGCGAAGTTTATTTTTCTTATCCCTGTTGGGTTTTGGATCTTTTAGTCTCTATACGGCTGATTCGGTAAAGCTAGTTAGTGTTTGGTTTGGTTGGCCTTTGTCAGACGGTTTTTGCGTGTCAAGTTAGGAGTTTGATTCTATGTGTTCTTGTAGAAGGATTGGACCACCCCTAAAGTGGTTCTCATTTATTTATTGTTTATTGCTGATAAAAAAATAGAAGGAAGAATTTGATAACATTTTTTGTGAGCATGAATTGATAAAGCAAGGGTAAATCGGGGACTCCAATATTAATAAGGCTATTACCGTAATTGCACCACTCCTTCCTTCAAAGGACTCTCTCCGTTGCTTCATTCCGGAGGCCACCCAAGAAAAGCGTGACGCTTCACTTTCACTTTGCCACGTCATCACAAAACTCATCTCCTCTCACTCTCGCGAGTACAAAAATCAACTCCTACTTCCTCTATTTGGCGTTTACGTGTTGCTCTTCGCGCTTACGCTGGTGCGGTGCGCAGGGGAACATTGCTCTAAAGCGTGCGGAGGGGCACCAAATACACGTGCGGGAAATGGTGTAGAAGAAGTTGATTTGAACCATAAAAAGCGCCGAGTGGGACCCACACATTTAGTGGCATACGTGAAGAGCAGGGACAACAAATACGAATGTAGACATACCGTATGTCATGTTCCAAATATTTTATTCTTAAAATTAAATTAGTTTGTGTTGTTGTTTCATGGTGGACCTCAAATTTTATGCATGATCCATGTTTTTCTATTTTTAAATTCTTATAGTTACCACGAACACTGGATATTGTGTGCTTGGCTGCCACAAAACGAATGTTCCAGACAAACTAACATACCGATAAGAATTAGTCCTATGTATTGAATAATTTCGATATGGTGAATATAATCGTTTGATTAAAGGTAGTTTAAATATAATTTTTTCTTTAAGAATAAATTTGAAATTTTATAATGGATAATACTTTAGATGCGATGATTGATCATGACGATGCTATCTCAATGAACTTGAGACTTGATCATTGACACTGTTTGTGGAAATTGTAAATTTTTTTCTCTAGTTGACTAGAAACTATTGTTCTGATACGATTAATATAGTTCTTCGTCTGTAATCAAAATGATAAAATTAAACAATATTGAAGAAAAAAAAATTGAGGATATTAATAAATTTGATATAAAGAGTTAATTAAAAAGAAAAAGAAGGATAATGTATGATTGATCATGACGATGCTAGTTCAATGAACTTGAGACTTGATCATTGACATCGTTTGTAAAAATTATAAATTTTTTTTTCAGTTGACTAAAAACTATTGTTCTGATGCGGTCAATATAGTAATCCATCTATAATCAAAATGATAAAATTAAATAATATTAAAGAAAAAAAATAATTTGAGGATATTAATAAATTTGATAGAAAGAGTAAATTGAAAAGAAAAAGAAGGAGAAGGTTGTGTGTTGTAAGAGAGTAGTAAAGGAGTTTGAATGGTGGGTTTTATGGATGAGGTAGTTGGTGAGTAATCTTAAATCTGTTGGAAAGAAAAATGGTTGTGGTAGGTTAGGTTACATGCTAGAATAAGCCCTCACCTAACTTATGGGCCTAGAATCACCCAATTCAACCTCTTCTTTCTTCTTTTTCAACCCATCATTTATCTCTTCTCATATTCTTCTTTCTCCCTTCCCTTTCGTATCTTCCCCTGCACATTTATAACAATGGTGAAAAAGTCAGTTTTTTTTTTAAGTTTTTTAAAACAACCTTGAATGGAACATGATATTATTATG
>Ga0123341_1003928_pt1 | contig 12918 bp, 12 predicted proteins | sample Turbeapinknodule_FD_89959 | JGI IMG/M metagenome (GOLD analysis project Ga0123341, IMG submission 89959) | Root nodule microbial communities of legume samples collected from Mexico - Turtle bean Mexico pink nodule | ecosystem: Host-associated > Plants > Roots > Nodule | place: Mexico: Nepantla... | reverse complement strand
TGTGATTCTGATTTCGTTTCCTTTATTCTAAGCACTCTTTGATCCTTTAATTGTTGTTATTCTTCTCCTATAATGTTGTTTTCAAGAGTTCTAAAGTGTCTATGTTCAATGCAACTCATATCAATTGGACTCTTCGGCCACAAAGTTTTGGAAACGTGGCGAGTTCTTCTAGATCTCTACAGGGATCATTGCATCCGAACCATACACCAAGCTAAAGGGTGTTTCCTTGGTAGTGGACTGGGGAGTGGTGTGGTAAGCCCACACAATTCTAGGAACCTCTTCTGCCCAGGTCCCCTTAGTCTTCTCCAGCCTTCTCTTTAGACCTTTGAGCAGACCTCGATTGGCAGACTCAACCTGCCCATTTGTCTAGGGGTGTTCGACTGATGCAAATACCTGCTTTATCCCACGCTTTGTACACAAGTTGGCTAACTATTGATTTGCAAACTAGGTGCCATTATCGGACAACAACCGTTTTGGAACTCCAAAGCGGCATACTATGTTCTTTCACACAAAGTGTTGGACCTTATGGGTTGTGATCTGTGTCACTGGCGCAGCCTCTATCCACTTTGTGAAATACTCTATGGCAACCATGAGGTACTTCATCTGCCGTACCGCTAAAGGGAATGGCCCTAGAATGTCGATCCCCTAGGTATGAAACGGCCAAGGGCTATAGATTGATCTAAGCTCTTCTGGTGGCGCCTTGTGCCAATCAGTATGTTGCTGACATTGCTTGCACTGTTGTGCGTACCTTGTGCAGTCTTCCCTCATGGTTGGCCAATAATATCCTGCACGAATGACCTTTGATGCGAGAGATCGTCCATCGATGTAACTCTCGCATATCCCTTCATGGAGTTCTGCCATAATGCGCGTGCACTGTTCGCCACTTACACATACCGGAATAGGGTGAGTAAACCTATGTCTGAACAACTTCCCATCAATCAGGGTGTATTTGTTTGAATTTTTCTTCATCTTCCTGGCCTCTGTGGGCTCCAACGGGAGTATTCCATCAGCCAAGAAACGTTTGTAGGGTGTCATCTAGGTTTCACCCCCTTCAACTAGGCAAACCCGCAACGAAGTTTCACTTGACACTGGCATATGCTTATCTTGGGTGTTTTCAACGTCTCCTAAGAAAATGACCGATGACTCATCTTCGCGCCTTCCATGGTTCTTATCTATTGGACTTCTTTTACGTGATCGGCGGTGGTTTGAGGAGTCCTCAGGGTCTCCTGAATGATTGCCCTCTGTCTGCCCCCCTTGCCTGAGCTAGCGAGCTTTGCTAGCAAGTCAGCTCGGACATTCTGCTCTCTAGGGACATGTACTAACTCGAACACCATAAATGTATCCTTCAAGATCTGGACATACTCCAGGTAAGCGACCATCTGAGGGTCTTTAGCCTGCTACCCTCTTGCAACTTGACTTGTGACTAACAGAGAGTCACTCTTCGCCAACAGACTCTTCGCACTCATCTCCTTTGCCAGTAGCATTCCAGCTATCAGGGCCTCGTACTCTGCTTGGTTCTTACTGGCCTTAAAAGTGAATCGTAGGGCTTGCTCAATTAATAGCCAATTCGGTCCTTTCAAGATGACGCTAGCCCCACTACACTGTTAGTTGGAGGAACCGTCCACAAAGAGGACCCACCTGAAATCTGCTTCTTTTTTGTGCGTGGCTGCCGAGGAGAGCTCTACTACGAAATCAACATAAACCTGGCCCTTGATGGGTCCCCTAGGTTCATACTGCACATCAAACTCTTACAGCTCCACCGCCCAACGCACCATTCACCCTGCTACATCTGGCTTCTGCAAGACCTTGCGAATGGGAAGGTTTGTTACCACTATCACTGTAAAGCTCTGGAAGTAGTGGCGAAGTCTTCGCGCTGAGAACACTACTGCCAGAGCCGCCTTTTCTATGGCCTGGTATCTCACCTCAAGTCCCTGTAATACTTTGCTCACAAAGTATATTGGCTTCTGCACCTGGTCCTGCTCCTGCACAAGGACCGAACTGATCGCCCGAACAGTGACTGCGAAGTACAAGCGAAGCGGGGTACCCAACTGCGGCTTGCATAACACTGGTGGACTGGCCAGGTACTCCTTCAGCTTGAAGAATGCTTCTTCACACTCCATGGTCCATACGAACCTGTTATTCCTCCTCAGACACTGGAAGTATAGGTGTCCTTTGTCTCCTCCTACTGACACGAATCTGGACAAAGCGACCGTCCGCCCTGTCAGCTGCTGCACCTCCTTCACTAAGATCGGGCTCCTCATAGCTATGATCGCAACACACTTCTCAGGGTTCACCTCTATCCCACGCTCAATGAGTAGGAACCCTAGGAACTTGCCTGCTTCTACCCTAAACACACACTTCTCGGGGTTCAACTTCAATCTATACTTAGCTATTGTAGTAAATAGATCTTCTAAATCAACGATGTGTTGATCCTGCACCTGGGAGGTGACCACCATATCATCTACATACGCTTGGACATTTCACCCTATCATGGGCGCAAGCACTCTGTCCATCAATCTCTGGTAGGTGGCACCTGTATTCTTCAGCCCAAAGGGCATCACCTTCTAATAGTAGCAAGAAAGCTCTGTCATCAACGTTGTCTTACATTCGTCCCTGGGATGCATCCTGATCTGATTGTAACCAGAAAAGGCATCCAGGAAGTTAAGCAATCTGCAACCAGACGCATTATCCACCAAGGCATCAATGCTAGGAAATGGGTAGGAGTCCTTCAGGCAGGCCTTGTTGAGGTCTGTGAAGTCGATGCACATCCTCCACTTCCCACTAGCCTTCTTCACCAACACCACGTTCGCCAACCACTCTGGGTACTAAATCTCCCTAATGTGGCCAGCGCTCAGCAACTTCTGTGTCTCTTCTCTGATGACCTAACGCCTTTTATCATTGAACTTTCTTCTTCTCTAGCGGACAGGTCGGACCTGGGGGTCCATGGTGAGACGATGACACAGGAAATCGGGATCAATGCCAGGCATGTATGAGGCAGACCAGATGAAAGCATCCAGATGCCATGCTATGCCTTTGACAATCTGGTCCTATGTCTCTTGGCCTAAAGACTTGCCCAACTTGAACTTTTTTCCCTCGATCTCCCTCTCCAATACTTCTTCTATAGGTTCGGGCCGTCTCTCCCGAGCGATATCTGCGCGGGTGACCCCTTCTTCCCTTGGAGGTTGGGTGGTGACAGTGAACACTCCTCTCTTTGTCTTGAGGGTGTTCTCATAACACTTCTTAGCCTCCTTCTGATAAGACTTTATAGTGATCACCGTCCTCTCAAGGGAAGGCAACTTCATCTTCATATGCCTCGTAGAGGCCACTGCTCCAATCCTGTTCAAGGCAGGTCTACCCAAAAGTATGTTATAAGCGGACGGAGCATTAACAACAAGATACCTGATGTTTACGGTGTGGGACGCTGTGCCATCTGTGAATGTCGTCCTTAGCTCTACGTGTCCACGCACCTCTACCTAGTCTCCAGCAAAACCATAGAAGCAGCCGGTGTAAGGGCTTAGCTGGTCTAGAGACAACTGTAGTTTATGGAAGGTCGACCACAACATCACATTGGCCGAGCTTCCCTAATCCACGAGGACGCGATGCACCCTTCTTTCCACCGTCACCACTGAGATCACTATTGGATCATTGTCATGTGGGACGACGTCATGCAGATTGACCTTTGTGAAGACGAGGTCGACATCGAGAGTCTGATCTGTCTCCTGTACCTCTACCGCCATCACCTCTCTTGCGTACCTTTTCCGCTGAGATGCGATGCATCCTTCTTCTGAGAACCCTCCTGACATGGGCACCTCGTGGCCCTGATCACCTCCTGGGTTGTTGTCGCCTGTGCCCTTTGCGGCTCTTGGAGGTAGTCCTTCAAGAAGTCGTTCTTTACCAGTTCATCTAACTAGTATGCTAGTGACAAGCAGTTGTGTATACTGTGGCCACAGACTTGGTGGAACTCACATCAAGTGTTTTTACTGGGCCCCAACTTCTTGTCAGTCTTCGGGGGTGACTTCAACCTCTCCGTTGTGTTAGGAATAGCGACTCCTTCAGTTCCACCCGAAAGTTGTGTCTAGGGGGTGCATCTTCCCTCGTTCGTGCCCTAGTCTGGGCGTTCTCGTCTCATACGGTTGTTGCTTCCCCTGGGCCTTCTTCTCTGTTGTCGCCTTATGCACCCTCATGGGCTGAGGTCGACCAGTTTCTCGAGGTCGGACTAGACTAACACTCCTACGCTTCTCTGTGACCTCCCCTTTTGCGACAATGTGGGCCACAGCTCGACACCTGAGCTTGACGCTAAGAGAAATTATAACAAAAAATATATAAAAAAAATACATAAAATAAAAACTAAAACAAAAGAAAAAAATAAGAAATAAGAAATAACAGACTTAAAAATAACAAATAAATACTAAGAATAAAAAAAAAAGCTAAAACAAAATAAAACTGAAAACTATAATTGTAAACAACTAACTAAAATTCTAACTAACTAGCTTACGTAAAAATAAGAATTAAAACTAGTAATGAAAAATAATTAATTAAAACAAATAAATAACAACTACTTAAATGTAAATAAAACTACGTAAACTAAACCTAAAAAAAAAAGTGTAAAATACAATAAAACAAAACAAAATTAAAATCAAAATAAAATAAATAACGTAAAGACAAGAAATAAATAAAAACATCAACTTTCTTTTTAAAACAGCAAATTTATAAATTAAAATCAAATCAAACCTAATCTGTAATAAAGGAAAATAAACAAAATCAAAACAATTAAAATATTTACAATATTTAGGAAATTATACTCAACAAATCAAACCTGTTCCCCGACAACGGCGCCAAAAACTTGATGACTTTTTACGGTAAGTGCACTACGTTTTTCAGAAGTAATAATTGTCCCTAAGGACGGATATCGATCCTACAAGGAACAGTGAATTATCAAGTACAATATTCGCTAAATATAACAATAGAACAATAAAAAAAGTGTTGAATTGAGTGTGTTGGCAATGATCAATGAGAAAACAAACAAAGAATTAATTGCTTCAGTTGAAAAAATAGGGATTAGGTTTCATCTATCTCACTCTCATGTATTTTGATTAGCATGTCAATATTAAGTTCTTTGATTGAAATTGATGCCCGTAAAAAATTCATTTATATCGATCTCTCGCATATAAAATTCTTAAGAATGTTTTCTAAATATCAATCTCTCACATACTTATAAAAACAACTTAGAAATCACAATCAAACGTTAATGACAAATAACATTCCAAGTCTATCTCTAGCACTCAAATATGTTAAGTATTGATGTTTAGTTCCAAACCCTAAAAATACCTCTCGTCAGATTTAAGATTCTCAATTTGTCACGGAAAGTTAAAAGTAAAACAACAATACCAATAATCAATCAAGAACTGAATATTAATATATAAGATATCACCTCTATACATAAGAATTTGAGCAGATTACTCTCAATCCCAAAGGGTAGAATTAACCACACATACTTCTAACACCTTCCATTCTCCCAATTGGGTTATAATTTACTCTATGGTGTTTTCCTCTTAATCTGGCACACTAGGGTTGAGCCTCTAGCCCCCTATTTAACCTAATTTTCTAGGGTTAGGTTACTTCCTGTGTCGCGCTAATGGGCTAAGTAATAAAACAAAAAAAAGGTGCAATCTTTCTCTGCATCTTTTTCCATTCAGGGACCTTCCAGCTTTCTCTTTTTAGCTCAAATTATTCTCCTTTACTCCAAATCTTCAATCCTCCTTAGAAATCTGCAATTAAAACCAAATTTGGGAATAAAATACTCTTATTCAAATAAAGATCATAAAAAAATGTAAAAAGGTATAAATTCATAAATTAAGGATTATTTTATATGTAAATTAGCACAAATTGTGTGAAAAGTGTATGAGGTTAGAATCCTCTTGGCTAGGTCTTATCTTGAGTGGTGTGAGACTTTCAAGTGGCAACCCTTCACTCATCTTGGTGGCTACCATACCCCAAGTGGCGTGAATCCCTCTCACAACCACTCCATAAGCTACTATTTTTCCACTATTTTCAATTCATTTCCATCTCATATATGTCTTGTGTTGTTTTTCCTTTCTTTTCATTCGGTCATGATCTTCAATTTTTATTTTCCTTTCATGTTCCTAATTTTGCACCAATTTGCATCATATTCACCTTATAATTGTCTTTTCCTTTTTGCTCTTGTGAAATGAACCTTCACACTTACTTAATCACTTGGTTAAGTTCGTGTTCAGTGGGAATCTTCTTAGAGTTCTCACCACATAATTTCTTAAAATCTCAATCTAATTAAAGTGTCACACCATAAAATGAACAATCCTAAAATCAACTCACATCACTATGGGGAGCTCTAGTGTTATTAGTGAAGAAGAAGGATGATTCATCTCGTCTATGCATAGATTATAGACAATTGAACAAGTTGACAATACAAAATAAATATCCTCTTCCAAGAATTGATGATCTAATGGACTAGTTGCATGAGAAATCGTCTTTTCTAAGATAGATTTGCACTCAAGTTATCACCAAATTTTAGTGAAAGAGGAAGATGTTTAGAAGAATACTTTTATATCAAGGTATGGTCACTATGAATTTCTAGTTATGCCATTTAATGCTCCAACTATCTTCACGAATTATATGAATTGAATCTTCAAACCTTTTCTTGATAAGTTTGTGGTAGTGTTTATATATGATGTCTTGATCTATTCTTGTTCTTGCCGATTGACCTGGTCGCCGGTTGACTTCAAAGGCAAGCGGTGGCTCCTCCTATTTCTGGTGGATTTTGTGCTTCCCTTTGAATGTTGGAAGGCGGCTCCGTTGAAACAGAAGGGGCCCTACCTGTTGATAGCACTTTGACGATCAAGTCAGTTCAGGGCTTATAGAAAAAATAAGTAAGTAAGAAGTTTTAGTCTTACAAAACATTGTACCTTTACTAGGGATCTCAACTCCCTTTTATAGACTGCTTTTAGGTTACCTCATTGTAACAACCCTTCTCTCACCAGAGCCTTATCTCTACTAATATTAGGTTTGCTGGAGAACATTCTGTTGTTACACAATCTTAGCGCAACAACCACACAAAATCTTCCTCTTTGGAGTGCAAATCTTAATAGCATGACCGCCAGGGTACCAACTCATGTACCAGCATTACGGGGCCCATCCGTTACTATAGGTGCCCTAGTCCTTACGTATCATGCATGCAACTTTCCCCTGAAAACTCTAGCGCTCTTGGGCCTTGGCGTCTTTAGGGGATATTTGCTTGTTGTACTATACACACCACATGCATTTTCTTACTGACTAGGCGTTTTATGTATACGAGTTTCAACACACACATTCTTGGGGCCCACTTACGTGGTGGCCCATTAGCACGACCAGACCACCGAACTGACCTGCTCCACACAGGTGTCGATGTCCGATCACCAAGCACTGAGCCCAGCACTCTGGTCCAGTACAATTCTCGTACAAGGGAAAAACATGCAGAACATCTTATAACCATCCTGAACATTTTCAGAGAAAAACAATTATATGCTAAACTTTCAAAATGTGACTTATGGATGTTAGAAATACAATTTTTAGGACATGTTATCTTTGGTAAGGGAATATCAATGGATCCTTCTAAATTGGAGGCTATACTTTAGTGGGATTGTCTTAAAACTCTTACATAAATTAGAAGTTTTGTGGGATTAGGAAGATATTAAAAGAGGTTTATATAAGGATTTTATAAGATAATGGCTCCTTTGACCCAATTGATAGAAAGGATCACCCTTTTTGCATGGACTAAGCAATGTGGGAGAAACTTTGAAGAGTTGAAAAGAAGGTTGATTATCGCACCTATATTGGCAATCCCTAATACCAATTAGTCTTTTAAAGTCTTTTGGGATGCTTCCTATCAAGGTTTGAGTTGTGTTCTGATGAACAATAAGAAAGTTGTTCCCTATGCCTTTCGTCAACTAAAGGTGCATGAAAAAAATTGTCCAACTCATGATTTGAATTTTGTGGAAGTTGTCTTTGCTTTAAAAATCTAGAGACATTATCTTTAAGGAGCTAGTTTTAATGTATTCAGTGAGATATTTTTTTAATCAAAAAGAGCTTAATATGAGGTAGAAGAGATGGATTGAATTTTTGAAAGACTATGATTTCCAACTTATGTACCTCTAAGGAAGGCAAATGTTGTTGTTAATGCTTTGAGTTACAAAAAAGATACAAATAGCATCACTCATGATCGAAGAGCTAGAATTGATCAAATATTCCAGGAGTTTGAATTTGGAGGTTTCTATATCTTCAAATTGCTTTAGTTAAGTAGAAGTAGTTGGAGGATTCAAAATTAAAGAACATCTTGAGCTTATTAGATACTGACAAAGCGAAATACTTCTCTTTGGGAGTGGATGATATTTTGATATTCAAAAATAGAATATCCATACCAAAGGATAATGAACTAAAGTAGATATTGTTATTTAAAGGTGATAAAAGCAAACTCAATTTTTATTGGTGGCCTGATATGAAGAATGATGTAGCCAAGTTTGTAGTTGCTTGCTTGAATTGTCAAAAATCAAAATTTGAACATCAACGACCTGGAGGCATGTTAACTCAGTTAGACATTCTAATGTGGAAGTGGGACAATATCTTAGTGGATTTTGTTACCCATTTACCACGTACTTTGAGGAACCATGACTCTGTTTGGATTATAGTGGACAAGTTGACAAAGATGCAACATTTCCTACTTATAGATTTTAGAATCTCTATGCAAAAATTGACCCAAATTTATATAAATGAGATAACTAGATTTCATGGTGTACCCTTCAACATAGTATCAAATGAGATCCTAGATTCACCTCCAAATTATGGAAAATACTTTAGAAAGCTTGTAGGACTAGACTCAGACTTAGTTCATCATCATACCATCCTCAAAATGATGGACAATTAGAGAGAATTATCCAGTCCTTTGAGGATATTCTCAGGGTTTGTTTTTTGGATCATTTGGGTAGTTGGGATGAAATTTTACCTTTGGTAGAGTTCACATATAATAAAATTTTCCAAGAAAACATGGGAATGGTTCTTTTTAAGGCTTTGTATGCAAGAAAGTGTAGACACCTCTGTCCTGACTTTAGGATGGTGAGAGTGTGTTAATTGGATCATAACTAATACAACAAACTAATGAGAAGGTCAAAATGATTCAGGAAAGATTGAAAACATCTCTGAGTAGATAAAAGTCTTATGCAGATCAAAGAAGTAGACCTTTAGAATTCTTTGTGGGTGAGCATGCTTTTCTAAGAGTTACACCATTCACTGGTGTAGGGAGAGTAGTCATATCCAAGAAATTGACTCTGAAGTTCATAGGAACCTATCAAATTCTCAAGAGAATTGGTCTTGTGGCATATGAAATTATTTTGTCTCCTTCTTCAGCCAACATTGACAATATTTTTCATGTATCCCAACTAAGGAAGTATGTACTTAATCTTAGCCATATCCTAAAGTTTGATTCAGATCAAGTTAAAGAAAATCTATCATTTGAAGTGAAGCCAAACAAAATTTTAGATTCACAAGTAAAACAACTGCGTGGAAGAAGTATTCCCACAATGAAAGTATTGTGGGATCTAATCTCTGGTGATTCCATTTAGGAAATAGAAGAGAGGGTACAAGCATCATCCTAATCTCTTTCATGGTAAGCTTATTTTCGAGGACACATCTTTTTATAGTTGAGGATAATGTAAGACTTGTAGAAGAAAAAAAAATGAGAAACCAACTTTCTCCCCCTTCTCTTTTCATTTTCTCACTCCATATATCGTCTATTTTAGAATTTGATCGCACCCAAAAAAATTCTCAAACAGAGTAAGTTCACCTTTCCTCTAAAGATCCCTTATTCTCTATTTTTCCTTAGGATTTAGTCATCAATATTGGTGGAGTCAGTTGTGAAAAGTGATCCTTTCAACGTATTCTACTATATACTAAATTTTTGTTCTATTTAGATAACTTGCATTAGATAACTTAAAGTTTATCCAGACTAAAAAGAATAAGGTGCTAGAGGTTGCTTGGAAAGCAACCAATTTCAGTAAGGGAAGCTAACTTTAGCTTTTTTCAATAATATCCTAGGCTAGAAAATCTGGGTGTGGATGGGACGTTGTCCTAAGCTTCAATTTCTCTTGTATGGATGTTGTTTGATTTTATGTTGTCTGAACATGTAAAAATATTAGATTTTGATAGTTTAGTAGTTAAGTGTTATTTTTTCTATGTTAAATAGGTTTTTGAATGTTGTGAATTGTGTTATGAATGGTTTGGAGTGTTGATTTTGGATGAAGGTTTGGAATTAGGTCTGTTAAGTAACTTTAGTTATGTATTTTCACTCAAGCGACAAATTTTTCCTCAAGCGAAATATGACAGAAAATTTACCCTGCTCTTGGGTCTATGTTCTCTCAAGCGAGACAATTACCGCTCAAGTGAAAATTTCACTGCAACAAAGCCTGGTCATGACCAATTTTCGCTTAAACGAGGCAATTCTCGCCCAAACAAAGGTCATTTTCGCTTAAGGGAAGCTAACTTTAGTTTTTTTTAGTAGTATCTTAGGCTTGAAAATCTAGATGTGAATGAGACATGGTCCTAAGCTTCAATTTCTTTTATAGGGATGTTGTTTAATTATATGTTGTTTGAACAAGTAAAAATATTATATTTTGATGGTTTAGTATTTAAGTGTTTTTTTTATGCTAAATAGGTTTTTGAATGTTGTGAATTGTGTTATGAATGGTTTGGAGTATTTATTTTGGATGAAGGTTTGGAATTAGGTTTGTTACTAGTAACTTAAGTTCTGATATTTTCACTTAAGTGAAATATGACAGAAAATTTACCCTAGTTTCGACTCTATGTTTGCTCAAGCGAGACAATTACCACTCAAGCGAAAATTTCACTGCAACAAAGCTTGGTCTCAGTCCAATTTTCACTTAAGTGAGGCAATTCTCGCCCAAGCGAAGGTCATTTTCACTCAAGCAAGATATTTCGCTCAAGCTAGCCTATAAATATTATTTCTTTTTCTTCTTTTCTTATCTCTTTAATGAGTTGAATTATATATGAATACTTTTTTATATTAATAAAAAGTGAATATAAGTTTGTATAATGAATTTAATTGTGAAATTCCCAAAATGATATGTGTGATGGATGTGAAAAATATTAAATGATGTATGAGTAATTGAATGATATTATATGATGAAACTTGTATGAAATTGATGTCATAGATTTGGGATAATGTATGAAATATTGTTTAATGGTACACTAAGTATGAAAAATCTATGTTTTAACAACTCTAACTTAACTAATGATCTAAGTCATATAGAGTAAGGTATTATTAGGAGGTGAGAAGCTAAATAGAGAGTCATACACACCATGACTTGCAGAGACACTGGGATATTAGATGTTTGGACTTACTCTGATCCTAGAGATGTGGATTAGATGTTAGCCTTTGATAGGGACATACTTAATGAGTCTTCCGAAAGATGGTAGATCCATATGCAATCACTATGATTGAAATAAAATCAAAAGTATAGGGGATTGAAAGGAAACCAAGGTATTGTGATGCAAATGGATCTATGAAGGTGGCTTTGGGCCCCACGAACGTGGCTGGTATCACGGCATCCATGATCGCTTGCTAGAAAGGCATTGGGAAATCTCTCGGTGGGGTGGCTGGTTCTTGTTCTTCGGCCTCACGCTCCCCTGCCTAATTCCGCAAATCTCGTCGCAAATCTTCATTGGATCTTTGCAATTCTTCATTTCTTTCCAATGACGCAGTCATATCAATCTGGATGCGTTCTTGATCCGCTCTTTATGCAACCATCGTTTCTTGGAGAGCCTACATCGTTTCCATGATCTGTTGCAGGGTGAGGCTTTCGCCTCCATTTGGGGCAACAGATCCTTTCCTCGTGTTTCTCATCTTGGTTGATCTTTCTCGTTCTTGCGAATGGGACAGTATTTTAAATCGTGTCCCACGGTGGGCGCCAAAATGTTCCTGCCGGTTGACTCGATTGTCTCGCGCGTCTACAAAGATCACACGCCCGATTGTCTCTGCCTTCGTTCGTGCCTTCTTTCGATCAAACACCTGACAAAGACAAAGGGCACCCTAGAGGTCGTTTGCACTCCGACGCCCAAGTCAGTATAGGGCTAGGAAACACCAAAGTGAACTGTAAAAAGCTCATGTGTAATCTGTGTGTTCTGTGTAAAAACTCGCGTATGAAAATTGCGTACCTTATTAGGTTTGATACTACCCTTTATATACTTTAGGGTTTTCGCTAACCGCAATTAGGGTTACTTAGGGCGTGCCTCACCACCGCTATCACCCACTCTTAGGGCAATCTAGCGTGTAAGGCTCCTCCACTAGAGTGCAACCTCTGACGGGATGACCACCTGGGTACCACCTTGTGTACCTAATCTCTAGGGCCATCCGTCCTCGGAGTACCCTAGTTGTTCACGTGCCATGGATGCAGCTCGCCCCTGGAACGTGACCGTCACGGGTCGTATCTCTCCCAGTGGCTCTTTACTTGTGTTACGCCTGAGCGCGTCATCCACACCGCACGCATGGACCCCTCGTCACCTAGGCTTCTCCCTATTGATAACTGGTGTGTTGTCTGGGATTCACTTCTCGTGGCTCAGCTCTTCTGCCTGAATTACCGAGGTTCGAGGACACGTCAACATATCCTGATGACCGATGCCTGACCACTCCTCGGCCCTCTTAGCGTACTGTCTTCGAGGCCCTCTAGGCGTACCGCGTGTTGGACCTTTGATATGATTCCAATAACATGATATAGATATGATATGAACATGTTATGGATTCAACAAGAGTTGGAATATGATTAGGCACTTTTTAAGAATTGGATCAATGTTCTTAACATTCAAGAACTCACCAAAACACAAGTAACCAAGCCAAAC
>Ga0123341_1003927_pt1 | contig 12919 bp, 5 predicted proteins | sample Turbeapinknodule_FD_89959 | JGI IMG/M metagenome (GOLD analysis project Ga0123341, IMG submission 89959) | Root nodule microbial communities of legume samples collected from Mexico - Turtle bean Mexico pink nodule | ecosystem: Host-associated > Plants > Roots > Nodule | place: Mexico: Nepantla... | reverse complement strand
TATTCTAGATTTTTAAATGCGAAATAAAGGTAATTTTAGAAATTTTAAAAAATATAGGATGCAGGTTAGAATTGCTGTGATGCAGGAAGAAATTGTCTAAACTTACACCTCAAGAGGGGATGATGAAAAAGCAAAACATGCCTAATGAAATGGGCCGTCACAGACATGTCCATCAAGGCAAATTCTCGCAGTACCATATCAATTCTAACATGCATCTTATTTATTATTAAAAATAATAAAAATAATTTTTTAAAATGATAAAGATAACCTTAGATAAAATAAGGGTGTGGATAAAAATTACTTCCAAAAATTTCCAGAAATTTTTGAATTCTGGAAATTCTTATCCAGCAATTTTGTGTTCCAGATTTTTTCTCTGGAATGTATTTCTTTTAATCTTGAATTATATTTATTATTTCAGATTTTCAAATCCAGAATAAGAGTAATTTTGGAAATTTAAAAAATATAAGATGCAAGTTAAAAGTGATATAGTGCAGGAAGAAATTGTTGTCCGTCAAATAAGAAAGGCCCATTCAGGTGTTAATATCGGTTTTTGCGTTGACATTTTGGTAAAAGAAAAACTCATGTTGGAAAAATTAGTAGTCTAAGCTGTATGATGATATTGTTTTGAGAATTTTTTTCCACCTCGCACAATGTATCTTAACAATGCAAACAATTTTCAGAATAGAGCAAACTCTTTTGGAAAGAATTCGTAGGAAATATTGTTTGTTAGCCTAATAATAGATACGAGTGTGATGAGTTTTAGAAAAAATGTCTGTAAGTAAAAATCAGCGTCGTTCTCAACAATGAGGTTAAATTCGACATTTTTCAAAACAATCTTGTTATGAACTGCATATTATTTGGATTTAGAATTCTTTTGCTAGAAGAGAGAGAGGTGGGTAGTGGGAAGAAAGAGAAAGATTAGTAATTGTTTTTTCATCAAAATGGTACAATTTCATTTGTTTATCATTAAAATGAAAAGAAAAAAATAATTATTTATAACTTTAAGTTGTGTCTAGTTGACATAACTTATTTATGTGTATGATGATTTTAGTTTGAAATAAGTGAAACATCAAAGTCACGTCATAGGAAGAGGCTTATGATTTAAACTTTTTAGAAAGAAAACTGTGTGCAGTAAACATGACTTTAATTAAAATTTTGATTATGATTTAATTGAAATTGTGTTTGAGTGACAATATTTCAGTATTAAATAAAAACAACTAAAGTTGTGCATGGCCATAATGATTTTCATTATTTTTATTTAATACTGAAATTGTGTCACCATTACACAACTTCTTCAATGGTTAACTTTTTAGTTGGATAATATGTGCTCGTGTTAGTTAAGAGTGAATGTATAATTTAATAAGTTAAATTAATTAATAATTTATTTTAAATTTGTGGTTGATAATATATGAACTAAATAAATTATGTACTAAATACTAGTGTTTTTAGCAATGTGTTAATGATGGATGTTGAAATTTAATAAATTAAATTAAGTATTATTTAAACTTTGGGTGTAACATATGAAATAAAGAATTGATGTATTAAAACTTTATTTAGCATTTAATTTTACAATATTAATATTATGTTAAAAATTATTTAATGAACTTTGTTGTTGAATGAATTAGTATGTATATTGTGATATAATATTATTTTTTTGAGTAAAAAAAATATGAGTATGTGGTGGCAGATGATTGTTGCTACTTGAGGTATGTATTACATCATCGTCAGACGTAGGTTCTAAAGGCATTATGTAGCGGATAATATGTCTAATGTACCATTGAATGTAAGGTGTATTATCATGCAAGTGACAATTTCCGTGGAACTAAATCCCTTTAATTACTCAATTATGTTGGTCATTCCACATTGTTATCCACCTTTTGTGTTGTGGTCAATATCGATAAGTTCTTCCTCTTATGTCCTCTTTGTGCACCTGATCTAGGTTTAATGGGTCAATTGAAATACTTGGTCAAAACCCAAACTACTACATGACCCGATTAGCTTGACGAAATTCAACTGTTGCAAAAAAGATAAGAAGAACAACTATCTGACTTACAGGAGAAATATCAATAGTAATCAGAGGACTAAGTTCATTGCGACGACTAACAGACTACAATAACGATCAAGAAACATTATTAGGATGACTAACTCGTAAATTATGACAAAATGTATAAATTTTCGTCAAATAATATGATAAACAACCTGTTTGGGTTGAAGGAGATCAAATGTATTACGTAATTGAGTAAATGAAGTGATAGTTGTTAGAATTAGAGGCCTTAAACAAGAGAGGAGGTGAATTGGTTATGAAATATTTTCTCAAAGATTGAAGGTAGAGTGAAAAACTATAAAGAATCAATCAATTGAAAATTCCAGTCAACCAAAAGAAAATTGTTTTAAGTTTGATTCCAGAAAATCAACTAGTTGTTTATACTAGTAGATTTGAAAAACAATGTTAAAACAGTTTAATGAGTGTAGGAATAGAGAGATTCTCTTTCTTAGTTAATGCATATGAGCGTAAAACAACCTTTTTATACTCCAATCAAATGGTAAAAGCAGTTAAATCAACCAAAAGCTTTCAGAATCATTTAAAATAGATTAAAACCTCTTAACAAAATTCTGTTAAGGTTTTTAAAAAAACAATCAGTTGATTTCTTGAAACAACCAGTTGAATCTGTTTGACATCAAAGCCAAAACAAAGCTAAGCTTTTCCAAGCCATTTTAAAAACCACTAAGTGTCAAACAACAGGTTGAATCGACATTTCAATAGGTTGAAATTTCACACCATTTTAGAAAACCCATCTTTTTTAAAAGATTAAGACTCAAATGAACTTGAATCATCTTAAGGAGTGAATTAACATTTCAAAGACTATTAGACAACACACACAACCAACAACAAGATCTTCAAGCTTTCCTCATGGATTTGGAGACATCAAAGCATCTTGTTCAACAGTAGTTGTGTGGTCCTTTGCATCAACCAATACCATCTTAGATCAATAGTAATTATGTTAGACTTAAACACCACAAGGGTTCAAGTGTATAGTAATATCAAAGTTTTCAACAATATTTTCATCATTTAGTGGCTCAATAGCCAAAGAAATGCATGTAATGAGATCCCAAACCCAAAATTGTAGAATAAACATAAAACTTCTAATATTATCTTTGTTGAAATCTGTGGCCTAGAGCATGATATAGACATGCCAAGATAGTTGAGTCGCAGTTGTAATTTGACACATAATTCAACATCTCAAGAAGATTTCACATGTGATTAATTTCAAACGTGATGAAGTTGTTGCATCTCAACATGACTTCATATAATGATCGTTAAACGAAAACTTCAAAAATGAAAACTTAAGAAATGAAAACTTAAATTAAAATAGCTGGTGAAAATTGAATACATTAAAAAATTTTAAAAAATATATCCTACATTTAAAAAGTTTAAAGTACGTGCACTAATTTCAAATGAGAAAAATTAAATTGTTTAATTGCACCATTTAAATGATATTACATCAAGTTTTCAGAAATATCTATATCTGTGAGATGTTTACAATTTTTGTATTCATGAGTTATAACAAATGAACCTAAACCCTACTTCAATTCACTGAAGAAAAATTCAATTCAAGGAATCTTTGCCCATATCAATGACAACAAAATAACGACTTAATGCAAAATCAAATTTTAATCAATCAACCAACATCACTGCCACATCTTCAAATGTTATATAAGACCAATCCAATGTCATTCTATACACATTTATGAAGGAGTTCAACATCAAAAATATGTTTTGGAATGTTATGAGAGTGAATCACATTCTTTGTTGAAAAATTGCATAGGTATATTTTTTTTCCATATATCAAATTATGTTGCTATTACAAAATGTTATGTTAAGTTTTTATACTTTACAAGTGAAAAATGGACATTTTTCATGTACCTGGTAGTTTTAGGACAGTTGAGGAATAACTAATTATAAGAGTTATGGTGAATGTTTTCAACTCCAAAGATGGAGATCTCATGTCATAGGTGGGTGGTTTTCTAACATCCTCAACCCAACCATATCAATGTAATTGTAGGACATGATAGAATATTCAATATGACCTTAGTGAGTGGATGTGCTTAATTCAAAAGAGTCTACTAAAAATGTGATAAAGCAATTCCACATTGAGTAGGGCTACAAATTTTTGGTTATCAAATAAAAGACGGGCATATATATAGCAAGATTCATACAATATGACAATGGTTGCACGTGACAACTTTGAACATTTTATAGAAAAATTCGAGATCAATGGTAGATAAAGAAAATTGAAGTGCCTCACACATGTTTCTCAATCGTGCTTTCCACGAATCACGTAAATTTGGATTCAAACCAAATTGTTTCCATTGTGGTCAATTCATTGAAGACAAATCCTTCCATCATGATTAAAAGTTTAATAGCATAAATAAAAAATGGACATGGTTATTCTATCACATACAAAAGAACTTGGATTGCAAAACAAAATTATCTTGATATGGAATTCAAGAAGTAAGAGGACTCATGATCATCTACCAAGATGGTTAGAATTTTCACAACAAACTATTTTGATTTTGAGCACAATTGTATAATCTGTTACTAATTTGTATGTTGTTGACGATGTCTAAGACAACTCGTGTTACATCTTAAAACGTGTGTAAATAGTATTTCAAACCTTGAATTTATGAGTTCAATTATTACAAGCCCATACTTCAAGTTGTTGAGACATTTTTTTTAGGAAAAAATCATGAAACTTTATTGACTGCAATTGATTAAGATGAAAACTGCAACATATTTTCTTTGGCTTTTGCAATTGTTACAGGAAAGACAAAGGAAGCTATGATATGGTTCTTTCAATTGTTGATGCATACGTCACACCCCAACCAAATGTATGCATGATAGCTGATAGAGGAACAACCATATTATCAACATTACAATCTCCAAAGGTTGGTTAGGAAGTAGATAATATGTAATTAGTGTTTTGCATCCATTATATAACATCAAACTTCAACAAGAAATTAAAAAATGTGGCGTTTATTATTCCTTAATTTCTATTATACACATTTTTACAAAATTTGAATAATTTATGTAATTTTATTTATCAAATTGTCCTAGGTTATGAAATAAAACAACTCACTCTTCAAGCCAAGTTATTTGCTATGTCATATTATGACATGAAGCTTCCTAGATAGATAAAAAAACTAGTAGAAAAGTGGACTCAGACATATGACCGTGGCAAGAGGTATGTGACATGTAACAAAAAATTTAGCCAATTGCATGAATTCTATTTTGAAGATAGAACAATCCTTACTCATTTGTACTCTTATTAAAACAACCTTTGAAAGAACGAATTCATGGTTTGTTGAATGATGGACTAAGGTAGATTATGTGTTATGAGCATGTATTCGTTTTCCAAAAGATATTAATGCTTTACTAAGAAAAATGCCAACAATCTACCATGTGTCATGTGCACAAATTCAAAGTTTGATGTTCAGGAGATAATCACTCCCTATCTCTGACACTGACTTATGTCACTCACAATCAAATTAAATGAAAGGTGGTGTAATTGTGGAGAGTTTCAAGCTTTTTGTCTGCCTTGTTATCATGTCATCGTTGTTTACTCACATTGTCATTTGTAACTAATGACGTTTGTCAATCCAATTTATAGTCTCCACAATATTTACATGTTTAAGAGGTCCAATTTCATGTAGTGCAAAATGATGATTATTGGAATGCTTATACGAAACCGAATTTCATTCCTGAACCCCCACATGAGACATAAGGAATCTAGAATATCAGCAACTATATGTATCCATAAGAAAATGAATTCTCCTGTTAAAAAAATGACTCTTATTGTCAGAATGAAGATAATAATAGAAGCAATTTCCCCTATCAACAATAGAATGTCGTAATTTCTAACATTTTTGTATTCACTTTAATTCAATATCATTACTTAACCTAACATCTTTATTTCTTTTACTTAGGCCTTTTTTTTCTACAACATAATTCGTACATATAGTTTAGGTACCTTATATTATCTTATTCTTCTAACACATAAAATAAATCAATTCAAATTTTCAGTCTAAAATTAAATCAATCATTATACCAATTTTCAAACTCATGAATTTGTCAAATATTTATTAATACAATTCAACATTTTATCAGAAGCATCCCCTTAACTCTAAATAAATATAACAACTTTTGAAATATTTTCATTACAAAAAAAAAAAGCACTACTTGACAAAAAAAAGTAACCATTGTAGAAGTCGAGCATGAGTGACACGACTTTAGTGTTAAATAAAAATAATTAGATTCGTTAAAGATATGCATGACTTCAATTTTATTTTATTTAACATTGAAGTCGTACCACTCAAGCACCACTTCAATTAAATCCTAATCAAAATTTTAATCAAAGTCGTGTCTACCATGCACAATTTTTCTTCTAAATTTTTTGAATCAAAATCGTCCTACATAGTACAAGTTTGATGTTTCACCTAATCCAAAAGTGCAAATAATACATTTTACATCGATTTTAGGAAGCTTATTACATTGATTCCATCGTCGATGTAGATGCCAACGATATAGAAAGTCCATTACATTTTACATCAGTTCGATAATCGATGTAATAAGAAACATATTACATTGATTTCATACAAAAACCGATGTAATAGACCATGTTTGTTTGATTTACTGACTTTTGTAGGACATATTACATCGGTGTTCTTGTCTGGAATCGATGTATTATGTCCTTTTTTACATAGGTTAAAATTTTAATCGATGTAATATTTAACATTTTTAAAAAAAAATTAAAAATTATTACTTTCTCAACCTATAATTTTAAAAAAAACGTACCAGTTATGAATAACAATAACAAATCAAAAGAAAAATTAAAAAAAAATATAATATCAATAAATATGATTTTTAATTCCAATATTCATCTCAAATATATATGTTCAATAAAAAAAATATTATAAAAAATAAAATATAAATTCTCTCAATCTAAACTTTCGAAATATCTAATATATTTATCTTAATCTAAATAATATTTATAAATTTGAAACATAACAAAAAATAATCTTAAAAACTAACATATTTAAAATTAAATTACAAATATTTAGACATATAGATTATCATCAACAATATTAGCTATTAATATAACAAATAATAAAAGTAAAAAAATGTAAAACACTTATCCAAAATTGAAGCAACCCAAATGCATATCAGTGGAGACAACAAAAAAGGAATCAACCCAACTCGTTGTAGATACCAAAGTACCTCTACAAGCGGCGGTGGAACAAAACTCAACACAATCCAACACTAAAGATCTTTGTGATCCTAAAAGGCAAACACACAACTTGAAAAATGAGATAAAGAAGAGAGTAACTAGCAGCGACAAAATAAAAAATGCAAACTCCCCTTCAATTTAAAAAGCCAAACCCAATAAACGAAAAAATACAATGCAACAATATAGACTATAGCGCGACAAAACACAAAAAGAATAAGACTAAACCCCAACCAACAATGACAAATTCTTCTTAGGTTTGGAATTTGCACATGCAACCAAATGAATACATCTTTGTCAATGAAAATACACCGTTGATATCCTTGCTTATTCTGGGATGCTTGTCGTCTTGCAATACTTTCATAACACAAGATACAAACATATGTACGAGCATAACAATTGCATCTACGAAACGAGTTCATATCGAAGACTCCTTAAACACTTGTTTTATTTGACAAACCCCATGTTGGATACAACCTATTGTTCAATTCTTGAGCCAATTTATGCAGTCAACAACAATTGTTTATGATCATTGTGCAACTCATTATGGTTTAAGATATATCAAGGTCCCTCATTTGCTATACATTTTCTTTCCCTCTAGTTATACCACTAAATTAAAGACCTTTAGTGATTTTGATTTCGAGCATAAGGTGTTTAATCACCCGATAATGCATCTATTTGGGATCACCCTTAATTTCATGGAAATTCAAGAAACATAATATTGTTTTCCATCCATCTTCTTAAGTAAAATACAAAACTTTTGCCTACTATGACAACCAAGTTGCTAGACATATTGTTTCGAATCCCATCTAATATGCTTTAGGTTATAATATACAATATAATTGGATAGATTTTGTGCCTTTTATCCAAATCCAAATCTTTTTTTTTATAGATTTGTACATGGAAAAAATTATAGTATGTTATCTTTTTCTATTCACAATCTTGTTTTTCTCCCCTTCCTCTTCTTCCTTTTGCTATTCACATATAGCTTGCATATTACAATTTTCTAGCCACGCTTTAAAATAGGTGTTTATAGATCTCATATCGTGTGTTTTTCATACTACCGAATTATAGGTATAATGTTTGCACATGGTTATTTTATCATACATTTTTTAATCAAACATTTAAATTTGCATATATTTTATAGAATTTATTGTACCTGATAGATAGTGACCAAGTTACTGTAAAAGTATTTATATTAATGATTGATTGAATAATTTAAGTGGGGAAATGTGGTGGAGGGTATTGTATTACATTACTAATCACATTTTGGTATTATGACAGGAAATTGATCAGTGATGTAAACAACAAAAGTTGTTACTGACTTATTGGGTCGGCTCAAAAAAGTCGGGCCCGCTAAGGGCCCACGATTTGGAAAAAATCAGATCTTGAAACGTGAAAATTATGTGTAGCCAACTGGCAACGACTTCTCGGACTAAAAGAAGATTCTGGAAGGACTTCAAACCCTAATTATATAAGCTATCATATTCTCCATAGGTCTCTATTGAATCACAGTGGTGTCTCGCTGTGGTTTATCATCTTCTTCCTTCCTCTGAGATCTATCGTTTTTTCTTCGACACACGCTGAAAAACAATGGCCGGTAAAGGTGAAGGTCCTGCTATCGGAATCGATCTTGGAACCACGTACTCTTGTGTTGGGGTCTGGCAACATGACCGCGTTGAAATCATTGCCAACGACCAAGGCAACAGAACGACGCCGTCTTACGTTGGATTCACCGACACCGAACGTCTAATTGGTGACGCCGCCAAGAACCAAGTCGCCATGAACCCTATCAACACCGTCTTTGGTAACATTTCTTAAGCACACCCTTTCTGTTCTACATTTTTACCGTGCCAATGAATAGTATCGTGCTTCTCTTTTATCTATTTATCTATGTTTTAGTTTTTGATAATAATAATGTGCATATAATATGTCCTGTTATTTAGATCTACGGTGTTGTAGAAATTTGGTTACATTATTGACCTGTTTTATTTAATTATCTCTATTTTTAGTTTCCATATGAGAAACGTCCAAGTTTTGGTGTCTGTAGTAAGGTTTTTGTCTTTTGTAGCTATTACCGAGGAAGAATATTTAGTTACATAAAATAAATTTTCTCTGTATCGGGTTAGCTTTTTTGTATAGTAACTAATTCTTAAAAAAAACCGAGGAACTGAAATTTAAAATAAGAACAAATGCGGATATTTAAATATAAAAGGAGGTCATCTATAGGAACTATGTTTTAGAACGGAGACAATTATACATACTAAGTGATAGTTTAAATACGTAACCTTGATCAATTATAATAGAAGCGCTTATCTTTTCAGTTCCAGTTTGCTTGAAGTTTTCGATAATATTTGAATTTTGTGTACTTAGTGAGGTATGCGATGGCTTATTTTTAGGCTTATTTTTGTATCACAGATGCAAAGAGGTTGATTGGTCGTAGATTCACCGATGCCCCTGTTCAGAGTGATATCAAATTGTGGCCTTTCAAGGTCATTGCTGGTCCTGCTGATAAGCCAACAATTGTAGTTAACTACAAGGGTGAGGAGAAACAATTTGCTGCTGAAGAAATCTCTTCAATGGTGCTCATGAAGATGCGTGAGATTGCTGAGGCTTACCTGGGCTCTACAGTAAAGAATGCTGTTGTTACTGTCCCTGCTTACTTCAATGATTCTCAGCGTCAAGCTACTAAGGATGCTGGTGTTATTGCTGGTCTTAATGTCATGCGTATTATCAATGAGCCTACCGCAGCTGCCATTGCATATGGTCTCGACAAGAAAGCAACAAGTGTGGGTGAGAAGAATGTGTTAATCTTTGATCTTGGTGGTGGGACATTCGATGTTTCTTTACTTACTATCGAGGAGGGCATCTTTGAGGTGAAAGCCACAGCCGGTGACACACATCTTGGAGGAGAGGATTTCGATAACAGGATGGTTAACCACTTTGTGCAAGAGTTTAAGAGAAAGAACAAGAAGGACATCAGTGGAAACCCCAGAGCACTTAGAAGGTTGAGGACCTCATGTGAGAGGGCCAAGAGAACCTTATCTTCTACTGCCCAGACTACCATTGAAATTGATTCTCTATACGAGGGAATTGATTTCTACTCCACCATTACTCGTGCCAGATTTGAGGAACTCAATATGGATCTCTTCAGAAAATGTATGGAACCAGTGGAGAAATGTTTGAGGGATGCTAAGATGGACAAAAAAAGTGTGGATGATGTTGTCCTTGTTGGTGGTTCTACCAGAATTCCCAAGGTTCAGCAACTACTCCAGGACTTCTTTAATGGAAAGGAGCTTTGCAAGAGCATTAACCCAGACGAGGCTGTTGCTTATGGTGCGGCTGTTCAGGCTGCTATCTTAAGTGGTGAGGGCAATGAGAAGGTTCAAGATCTTCTCCTTCTTGATGTTACTCCTCTGTCTCTTGGGTTGGAGACGGCTGGTGGTGTGATGACTGTCTTGATCCCTAGGAACACCACTATTCCAACAAAGAAGGAGCAGGTTTTTTCAACATACTCTGATAACCAGCCTGGTGTGTTGATCCAAGTCTTTGAGGGTGAGAGAGCAAGGACCAGAGATAACAATTTGTTGGGCAAATTTGAACTTTCCGGTATTCCTCCTGCTCCCAGGGGTGTTCCACAAATTACAGTGTGCTTTGACATTGATGCCAATGGTATTTTGAATGTCTCTGCTGAAGATAAAACCACTGGCCAGAAAAATAAGATCACCATCACCAATGACAAAGGTAGACTGTCGAAGGATGATATCGAGAAGATGGTTCAAGAGGCTGAGAAGTACAAATCCGAGGATGAAGAGCATAAGAAGAAGGTTGAGGCCAAGAACGCCTTGGAAAACTATGCGTACAATATGAGGAACACAGTGAAGGATGAGAAGATTGGTGGCAAACTGGATCCTGCTGACAAGAAGAAGATTGAGGACGCTATTGAGCAATCTATCCAATGGCTGGACAGCAACCAGCTTGCAGAGGCAGATGAGTTTGAGGACAAAATGAAGGAATTGGAAAGCATCTGCAATCCTATCATTGCCAAAATGTACCAGGGTGGTGCTGGTCCAGACATGGGTGGTGCTCCTCCGGCAGATACTGAATATACTCCTTCTGGTGGAAGTGGCGCTGGCCCCAAGATTGAGGAAGTCGACTAAATCACACTTCTTGCTTTCCTCCATATCAATTGTTTTTTTGTCGAGAACTTTTTTGATGTTTTTATCTGTTGGATTTTAACTGCATTATTTTTGGATACTCTTGGTCTGATATATTATTCTGTCATCTTTAGCTACCATGCTTGTTATGTTATGTACTCAGTTCTTTTATGGTTATAACATCGTATTTCGCACTATATATTTTGACTATTTTTTCAAATATTTTTAAAGTTTTCTATATATTTGTTAGTTATATTGATAATATTAAAATTGTTAGTCACTTACAAAATTGATGTACTTTATTTTTTTATAATTTTTTAAATTTGATCTATTTGTTATTATAAGAATAGAATGTTAAGTTTTGGAATTAACTATTATGCTAATAATTCTATTTTTGTGAGTATTAAAGTTTTTGAATCCCACACATTAGTATGTAGCCGAAATAGTTTCATAGTATTTTAAATAAGTTTTTTCATACCTTTCATTTTTTTAATATACTAAATTCATTTTTTATCTTCTTATACCTGAGGTGTGGTTAATTATTAATTTTTTTAATTATTTATTCTAACTAATGCATTATTTATATTAGTTGTTACATTTTTTGACATTAACTTTCCAATACATTAATAATAAATACTATGGTGCACATCAGCATATCTTGTCTATTATGGTTCATCTGTAGTAAAAAAAATGTAGTATTTCAATAGAGAACGTTGGATCACTCTTACGATCAGCTAATGAAGCTATTTTAATGAACGAGCTATTTGAAAATTACCTTTGGAGTTAGGACATCTATTGAAACTTTGGCAGATTTAGTATTATATTTAGTATTCGCTATTTACAATACTGTATAATGACATATCTTAGGTTGCATTGCATAGGCCTAAAAAGGTTTCTATGCTTTTTTAATATTAAATTTTAAGGATACATAAGGTAATTGTAATTGTTTTAATTTAGCCAATAGTTGAAGGTTACATGTGTAGTTAATTGCGTGAAATAGTAAAAGTAATTGTTGTAGAGCCTACCACATTGATGATTACTCTTCATTTAGAAATATTACATCAAAATATGTGAAGATCTCTCACCATGAGGCTAAAAAATCTGAATTTGGAAACAATTTAGTCGCGTTTTTCAACTCAAAGACACATTTAAAGGTGACATAAATCATAATATTTTATTAATATTTTTATTTATTGTGATATTATTAAAAATATACTAATAATAAATCCTTTTACTTATTTCTTTTCTCTTCCATTTACTTTGAATAATTTGCCTTTTTATTTTCTATTCTCTGATCCAAACATGACGTCATTTATGGAATTTTTTACTTAGTCTATTTGAGTACAGAACCTCGAAACCTAAAATAATACTTTTTAAAGATTTTGATTGAAAATAGAAAGATTTGAAACATTTTTACGAAGTTCTATATTTCAGTTATAATATGATGTAATAGATTTTTTTTTTAATTTTGAAATAATT
>Ga0123341_1003924_pt1 | contig 12923 bp, 13 predicted proteins | sample Turbeapinknodule_FD_89959 | JGI IMG/M metagenome (GOLD analysis project Ga0123341, IMG submission 89959) | Root nodule microbial communities of legume samples collected from Mexico - Turtle bean Mexico pink nodule | ecosystem: Host-associated > Plants > Roots > Nodule | place: Mexico: Nepantla... | reverse complement strand
ATTCAATCTGTCTTTCATCTATAGCAATGATACATATATATAACCATAGCATTAGAACCGTACAGAACCGTACAGATTCTTTTTCTAACATAACATCTGTAATTAAGACTAATTATAGACCCAGACCCATTAATAGTGATTATATTCCTATAATTAAGTCTAATTATAGACTCATTAATAGTGATTATATTCCTGTAATTAAGTCTAATTAAGTCTAATAATGATTTTGTCCGGTAATAGACAAAAACAAATATTGGTTCTATCCATGGAAAAAAGTATAACTTTTCTTATATTTTAGATTTTTTGTTTTTTGTATTGTTCCTCAGTTGTACCTTTAAAATATATTGATTTTGATAATTTAAAATATATTATTTTTTTATATATTAAAATCAATGTATTTTGAAGGCACATTAGAGAGAAATCACAAAAACCCATTAAAAAATAAACTTATATATTCTACTTATTATGGTCGAGACATTTTTAATGATTTAATGCAATACAGTACAAGAACAAGAGACCTGTGAAGGTTGATGAAAATCAGGATGAAGAATTATTGTTTACTTCTTATAAATTTTTGTCGAAAACCAATTTGTACATCTATCAAATTTCTTCAAGGATATTTAGATTAATGATTTTTTTTAAAATTTCCTGGACGCATAATATACAGATTTTCCTAGAATAAAAAGTGTAAACGTACTGTTAATTTTAATTCTTAAATAATTTTAAATCATGTAATTTTTTATAATCAAGATATTTCAATGTAATATTAATATATTATTTAAATTTTAAAACATATTAACGAGTTTTCTTTATGACTAAATTTTATTATTAAATGTGGTTATGAATGAGTATGTTTTTTTTAAATTTGAAATGAAATGAAATAAGATTTTTTTTGCAATAAAAAGCAAATTATTTATATGAGTTAGTTGAAGGAAGCAATGAAGAAGTTTAAGTTAGGAATTGAAATGAATGAATTAGTGAAATATTAATGAGGTAAATGTAGTAGATAAGAGTTAATAATGGAGAGTTAGTAGTACTTAGAAAGCGTGAGAAGTAGTCTCAATCAGTTTCCACAAGTGCATTAATTAGCAAAAATTTATGGGTTGCCTCAACCACTATTGCAAGCCGAACTTGAATACCTCAACCATTTGTGTTATTGATTACTACTTCTGCAATTATCATCACTTTATGTTCGTTGTTCGTTGTTCAAGATCAACATACCCTTCATGCCCATTAGAAGGGCATCAATATTCTTCTTCCTAACGTGCCATGTCCATCTTTCTATTTAATTCCATTTCACCATTTAAGCCCTACCATCCTAACCACTACCACACAATTACCATCTCATACTTCTTCATAACCTTCTATTTTTTTTAATTTTTTTTTTAATCAATAAAAAAAATTTATAAATAAAATGGTACATGCGATACTCAACCTGTGTACAAGATTATGTATAAAAACACTCCTAAAAATGACAAGAAAAATTACAATCCACATAATTATAGTATTTATGCAAAACTCAAGATAAAATCAATATTAACAATAATCTAAACACATCCTACCTTGTAACTATCATACAGAAACATAAAATGTTCAAAAAATAAAATCTTATATATATACTATATAGAATCAAAAAATAGGTTTAATCTTCTTTGTACTAAACTAGGTGAAATTGTTCTCTTGACTAAGAAAGACTACATGTTAGTCTTCAAGGTGAAACAAATCTCAAACTATATTTCATTATAAAAAACGTAGGAGAGAAACCAGAAAAATTAACACAAATATAATCATGTTAAAGGGTTCAACATGACAATGATAAGTAAATGATTGAAATGAGTGATCCATACTCATCCTTTCATCTTCATCTGTGTATAAAGATTTTTCTTGTTAATTTTCTTTGTTAATAGTACTTAATAGGGACCTATGTAATTAATATGATAGGTTGTACGATATGCATGCGTTCTTAACTCACCCCATTGGAGGACAAAGTGTCAATATTTCAAAAGATAGGATGAGAGATTGTTTAATTTATTATTGGTTCATCTTGTGGTCAACTATATATAAACACAAAAATATTTTATATTAACCAAAAGATACCGGTGTCACAAGCATTGGATGGAGTTGTGGAAAAGAAGGGGCAAAGTAAAGCAATTATTAATGCATTAAAAAATATAGGTAAACGGTTGGGTAGAGGCAATTAAAGTTGCATTTAGACTATTCAAGTCTCGGACCCAAATGCTTTTTTTTTCTTCATAATTTGTGAGAAATTCCTCTTTGCAATGCCCAATGCAACAACAAACAAAATGAGGAGAGATGATTGGTTTTTGTGCATATTGATTTTGGTTGTCAAATAATAAAGAAGAACACAAGTTTATCATGGTATGGGGCAGGGTATGTGAAAGTACATGTAGAAGATGTTATGAGCATCCGAATATTCGGTGACTTTACATTTTTATGTTACGGCGTGACAGTTTCTGTTGTTTATATGCACCCATGCAATATAACCTGTTTGGATAAAATAAAATGATATATCTTTTCTCTCTGTCCACGTGTTGCGTCTTCTCTAAATAACCTTTTTTTAATTCAATATATATAAATGTGAAATTAATTTGAATTAGGCTTGTGATTAGTTGAGTAATGTCTTCTTAAAGTGACGATTTCCCATACAAAAGTGTTTATAAGTAGTTCTTGTAGATATGGAATTGAGTTCCACGGGTGGACTTAATGATTGATTAAACCTTCTAAAAGAAGCTTTGATTAACTAAACAATTAAAATAAAGATAACTTATATAAATATCTAATAATCATGAAATTCAAATATGACACCATTTCTAACATTTATATTTTAGTTCAACTCATAAAATATTATTTTGATAAATATAAGTTCGTAAGGGTAATGTTTATATATAACATATATAATTATTTTTTCTTTTTGCTTTTACGTTCGGTGTTTTCAATGGAATCCAAAAATTGAAGGGGCTTTGATTTTATTGGATACGAAAAAAGTTCATGGCCAGTGATACCATAAGAAAAATGTTAATTATGAACATGTTTTCCAAAATTCAATAATAAAACGGAAAAAAATATTTATTCTGGTTAGTATTTGATTAATTAAGATATAGGGCTTTCAAATCCCTCTCCTTAGCCACCCACCCACATGGACATGATGGTTACATATGATACGTGAATCTATTCAATCAAGGATGCCCTAGATTTTTTTTTTCTTTCAAAAACACATTCTTCTTATCATTAAATAATGTCAAATAATACTAATCATTCTACATTATTATAATTAGCAAGAGTATTAATACCAGTATTGTCTAGTTTTTGTGCTAGTCACTTTGTTATTGTGTTTTCTTAATAAAAAATAATAAAAATATATAAAATAAAAAGATACTAGAAATGCCCCAACCCATGTATATAAAAAAAAAGCAAATTAAAAGACCAAACCTAACTATGAAGAAGTCAGTTCACGACATATCCAACCCCACCAAAACCTAACTTGTTGTGTATTGCTATGATTGTTATTATATAGTTTTATGCATTGATTTTCATACTTTAACCAGTAAATAACATTTCAATCATGTCTCTTGTGTAATTACGGAAAAGGTGATTCAGCATCGATTAAGTACATGCTTATACTAAATAATATATAATAAAAATTTTATACAATCACGTTGGTTATATTTATAGTGTCTAATTAAGTTGAACTAAATAATTTGTATTGCATGAGAATAAAGATTTTAGAAAGACAATATTACTTTGCTTAAAGCGTAGAAATATAATAATTTTGTCTTAAGTCAACTTATGATTTATTGTTTCTGGATATGTATATCAGAAACTCGATTACATTAGGTATTTGACCTTACATTTAGGTATTTGACCTTGTCAACTCTTGTGGTGTAAGTAGATAGTGTCATGAGTTGAGTTAATCTATTACGTACACGTAGATTGGACCTCAACAGAAGTAAAAACAAAAATTAATACTTAGTTGTTTTCACATCTTTAAATATTTGAATCTTGTTTTTTTTTTCAAAACTATTGCAGTAATTATATCCTTATTTGCATGAACTATGCATCTGGCACTCATATGCTAGAAATAAGGAAAATGCAACACGCAGAGCTTGGTTTTGAATGGTTCCTTTCCTTCTTCCTTTGCTTTGTGTAGTTGCAGTTTATGGTAGAATCTCAGTCACGGACTCAGCCAAGCTCGGCTGAACTTATTTGGAGACTCTGCGTGCAAACATATATAGCAAACTCCAACAACTACCTCTCAATGTAATTTAATGCAGACAGAGAAGAAAGAGAGTCCATTTGCATACTGCAAAGTCACAGCTCATCATCATCAGTGTATGAACCACTCACGCAATGACCCAAGAAAGAGCTCAATAACTGTAACAAACAACAAAATCAAAATGTACATATTATATTATTATATAATAATTATGTTAAGGTTACTATTATTACTAGCTTAATAAGTTGAATGTGAACCTTACATTCTATCGATCTTCGGTGATAATAAATATTCCATCTTCTTTTCTACCTTGTATATTATGACACATCCACCACCTCCTACCCCATTCCTACTCTCTCCACGTTAGCTACGTTCTTCAATACAACAACACAACCAAAATCACTTCGTGTCCATTTCCTCTTTCCCCTTCTCTCATCTTCACTTTCTGCCTTTTGCAAACGTACATTGCAGTTTGCAGGGCACCTTCTGGTGTTAGCTACTACCAGTTTTTGCTTACTTTTCAGGGAAGGATTGTTCCTATTTTTTTCTCTCTCTTTTTCTGGCCAAAATGTCAGACCGGGGTACCTTCTCCGGTGACTCGGCCGTGGATGCTAAGAGCAAAAAGGAACACAAAGTTTCTATACTGAAACTCTTTTCTTTTGCTGACTTCTATGACTGTGTCTTAATGACCATTGGATCTGTTGGGGCATGTATACATGGTGCTTCTGTTCCCGTTTTCTTTATCTTCTTTGGCAAGTTGATCAATGTCATAGGCTTGGCCTATCTTTTCCCCAAGGAAGCCTCTCACAAAGTTGCCAAGGTTTGTAGCAACAACTAACAACCTTTTCTTCTGTCCTCTTCCAAATTAACCTTATTTGGCTGGAAAAAAACAACAACACTATGATGTTTTCTATCAAGTGAAGGCTAATTTGGACTTAATTATTGCATTAAAGAAATGTTACTATCTTACCAGCTGCATGTTTAAATGTGGTACTTTTTGTCAATTTTGCAGTACTCTTTGGATTTTGTGTATCTAAGTATAGCAATATTGTTTTCATCTTGGGCAGGTATGGAAATTGCCAAGTCAAAAATCATGTATTATATATCTCAGTTGATTTAATTTATCAAATCTTAGTAACTAAAGAATATAATTAGTATTGATGTTGGATTGATTATATATATATAGAGGTGGCTTGTTGGATGCATACTGGGGAACGTCAAGCTGCAAAGATGAGAATGGCTTATTTGAAGTCAATGTTGAATCAAGATATAAGCCTATTTGACACTGAAGCATCAACGGGAGAGGTTATTTCTGCCATCACCAGTGACATTATCATTGTTCAAGATGCACTATCCGAGAAGGTATGCATTTTAAGCAATTAATATTTCTTGTTGCTTCCATGCATTTCTTGGATATGTTTCATGTTAATCATCTCATTCCCTTGTCAATTTCAATTTTACCTCATTCAGTTTTTTTTTCTGGCTTCTTCAATCTATATATCTAGTGAAAATGGTTTTCATTAATCATTATTAATTGCCGCTTCACCTTTTTCCGGTCTATTTTTAGTGTATGAGCCTTCCCCAATTCTTCAGCTTCCCCAGACCAGTAAGAGAAATAACTTTTTTTTAAGAAGATTTGTCTTCGTGCAATGTAAAACATTAAGAAAGTGATAATAGAAATAACGGGTAATGAGAGTAAAATGAATGTCCCTGAAAAATAGATTTGAAAATAGAAATATTTTGAAAAAGAACATTGAATAGACCTAGTTAAGATATAATAAATGCTCTGTGGGTAACAGCGCCAGTGGGTTGGGGACTTTCACTTGAAGCGGTGAAAAGTAACTTCAGCAGTTGACGTTTCTTATATATGGTTATGTTCTACCCTTCTTCTGCCTTTGTTTTGCCTCTGACACCATTGATATGTGAAAATCGAACAGTGTGGATTTAATGCATTCGATAGCATTTATGCCCCCGGTCGATATGGTTGCGTTGTTTTTAAGGTTTTGAGCTTTTTAGCTGAGCTGCATGTGCCTCCAATAAAACGAACACTTACTTCAGGATGAATGCCATTATGATGAGCATCTACCGACACTAGCTGTGTGACCTCTCACCAGACACGTAGCCACCACCGTGCCTCACTGAACCACTTCTATGGTTTTAAATAATGGAGCAACATTTGAAGAGTTCAATATTAATTATTTATCAGAAGACAATTAAACCTTGTTAACTTAACCTATTGTCATTGTAAAAGGTGTTGCACATTCTAAATTAATTATTTTTTTCATATGGGTTTTCTCCTGTGTACTTCGTTAGATGTGTTTCTCGTTACATGGATAGAGAATTACTTCTAAAATAAGTATTTTAAAAATTAACGAATGCATATGCTTTTATCATTGGTAAAAAGATTGATCACAGTTGAAGATTGGAATTTGCAGGTGGGGAACTTCATGCACTACATAAGCCGATTTATAGCAGGGTTTATTATTGGGTTTGTTAGAGTGTGGCAGATAAGTCTAGTGACGCTTTCAATTGTACCTTTGATTGCCCTTGCTGGAGGTCTTTATGCATACGTCACAATTGGCCTTATTGCAAAAGTTCGAAAAGCCTATGTTCGAGCTGGGGAAATCGCTGAAGAGGTAATTAATTAACAATTTTGACAAAATGTTTTCAACTGTCTTCTACTTTCTGGTGTACAATAAAAGAAAATCTTGCTACCTATACGGTTTGAATTATTTAGGGTGCTGCCATAGTTCATTAAACAATGCTAACTAGCAACACATTATATGTTATCATTAAACTCTTTAACATGTTTTTGAACTATTAATTGAAATTCATGCAGAAGATTAGATTGGCAGGAATTAAGGTCACTAAATTAAGAGTGAAAACTGTCTTATTTACATGAATTTCAATCATAGTAGCAACAATAATGTGTGGCTAGTTCTTCTAGACATGGCCCAATGTTGTACACTTTGTGATTTTCAGGTGATAGGTAATGTTAGAACGGTTCAAGCATTTGCCGGAGAAGAAAGAGCAGTAAAGTTATATAAAGCTGCTCTCATGAAAACTTATGTAAACGGTAGAAAAGCAGGTTTGGCAAAGGGCCTGGGCCTGGGCTCAATGCATTGTGTCCTTTTTCTATCGTGGGCTTTGCTTGTTTGGTTCACTAGTATTGTTGTTCACAAGAATATTGCAAATGGAGGCGAGTCTTTCACTACTATGCTCAATGTTGTGATCTCTGGCCTGTAAGCTCTTTCTATCTTTTACAAGATATCCTATAAGAGTTGATAATAATTGTGCCTCGTAGAATAAGTTGTATACTTTGTTTTTTTTTTTGTTTCAATTTTCATGCAAAAATTTGCACATGCACATACATGCAATGAAGGGTAGATAAGGCTGATATAATGAAATTCAATGATAGCACATGCACCAATGGATTTGATCTAATTTAAGGTTGTATCTCGTGTTACACATTTTTTTTTTCTACATTACAGTATGTAAGAAGGTCATGTTTTGTTTCTCAGGTCACTTGGGCAGGCAGCACCAGATATCACTGCATTCATTCGAGCAAAGGCAGCAGCTTATCCAATCTTTGAGATGATAGAAAGGGACACAGTGAGCAAAAGTAGCTCAAAAACCGGTCGCAAGTTGGGCAAATTGGAGGGTCACATCCAGTTTAAGAATGTCTGTTTCAGTTACCCATCTCGTCCAGATGTAGCAATATTCAACAACCTGTCTCTTGACATTCCTTCAGGGAAAATTGTAGCCCTTGTGGGAGGAAGTGGTTCGGGAAAGAGCACTGTCATATCATTGATTGAACGGTTTTATGAACCACTTTCTGGTCAGATACTGTTAGACAGGAATGATATCAGGGAACTTGATCTCAAATGGCTTAGGCAGCAAATTGGGCTGGTTAACCAAGAACCCGCCCTTTTTGCTACAAGCATCAAGGAGAATATACTTTATGGAAAAGATGATGCCACTCTCGAAGAACTAAAGCGTGCTGTGAAGCTTTCAGATGCTCAGTCTTTCATTGGCAATCTCCCTGATAGACTAGACACTCAGGTAAGATATATGATTTATGTATGTTCTTTAAGAGGTTTTCCATCACAAAGTAGATATAGTGGAGTTTTTCTTTTCCTTGAGAGATGATTGTGGTGATACTAAGTCATTTTTGTTCAGGTTGGCGAGAGAGGAATACAACTCTCAGGAGGGCAAAAGCAGAGGATTGCAATATCTCGTGCAATCGTGAAAAATCCATCAATCCTTTTGTTGGATGAAGCAACGAGTGCTCTGGATGCTGAGTCCGAGAAGAGTGTGCAGGAGGCTCTTGATCGTGTGATGGTTGGGAGAACAACTGTTGTAGTGGCACACAGACTTTCTACCATTAGGAATGCAGATGTGATTGCTGTTGTACAGGGAGGGAAGATTGTGGAAACTGGTAACCATCAAGAGCTCATGTCTAACCCAACTAGTGTATACGCATCTCTCGTTCAACTCCAGGAGGCAGCTTCTCTGCAACGCCTCCCATCAGTTGGTCCTAGCATGGGACGCCAACCAAGGTACTTCATTCTCATTTTTATTGGGACACTTCAATGTAAAGCTTCTTCGATGAAAGTTTTGAACATAAAGTACAAGTTAATTGATACTTTTAGTTTAAAACTCCTTTAAAACTAAAATGTTGTTTCTTCATCTCATATTGATTAGTTCAGTATGATGTAACTTATGAGGTATTGATATCCATCTTGTAATGGTATTATTTGGAAAGTGTTACATTTATCTGTCTAACTTTTGAGTCGAGTAAAGTGACTCTATAGAGAAATCTGACATTAGAATCCTCAAGCTTCTGTCTTCTGTTCAATGTTTTCTGTAGGCTAACCTTTCTGTTGTCTTTTACATTTGCCTCTTGGATTACAATTCCATTAACATGCTGCTTATGATTATATATTTCTTTTGATTGCAGCATAACCTACTCAAGAGAGTTATCCCGTACAACCACCAGCCTTGGAGGTAGTTTTCGATCAGATAAAGACTCTATTGGCCGGGTTTGTGCTGAAGAAACAGAAAATTCTGGCAAGAAAAGGCATGTTTCAGCAGCAAGACTGTATTCTATGGTTGGTCCTGACTGGTTTTATGGGGTTTTTGGGACCTTATGCGCATTTATTGCTGGAGCACAAATGCCACTTTTTGCACTTGGAATTTCTCATGCACTTGTATCATACTATATGGACTGGGACACAACATGTCGCGAAGTAAAAAAAATTGCTTTCCTCTTCTGTGGAGGAGCAGTTATAACTATCACTGTCCATGCTATTGAACATCTTTCTTTTGGAATCATGGGAGAGCGACTTACCCTTCGTGTGAGAGAAAAGATGTTTTCAGGTAATTTTTATCAATTGATTATTACTTTCTTCATCACTCGTGCACATTTCTTGTCATGAAATGTTTCCTTTCAAGCTTCTTACACCAATCAATTTCACACTGAATGAGAAAGTATCAAAAAGTCCATTATTTTGTAGTGTATATAATGTGTTGTTACACATTTTAAGGATTCGGTGAATCATGGTCAGTAATATAATTGATCAATCCATTTTCTGATGAATTATGTTTTGAAGGGGCATTTGTATTTTCAGTATTCAATATATTATTGCCTTTTTTACTTTTGATATATATAAAGCTGAAAACTATATACATAGCTATCGGGGCTCAAACATGATGATCTCTCTCTCAATTAAGTTCCCTTTTTCATCTGGGTGCAGCTATCTTGAAGAACGAAATTGGATGGTTTGATGATACAAACAACACAAGTTCTATGCTTTCATCGCAGTTAGAGACTGATGCAACATTGTTAAGAACTATAGTCGTTGATCGCTCAACAATTCTGTTACAGAATATTGGTTTGGTTGTTGCTTCATTTATTATTGCCTTCATCTTGAACTGGAGAATAACACTTATTGTCATAGCTACATATCCTTTTGTCATTAGTGGTCATATCAGTGAGGTGATTTTCCTTCTTATTTAACATTTCAACAGTAAAGAACTAGCATATCTGTCTGCGTTTTAACACTTCCCTGTGTTCATTTCAGAAACTTTTTATGAAAGGATATGGTGGCAACTTGAGCAAAGCATATCTAAAAGCCAACATGCTCGCTGGAGAGGCTGTGAGCAATATACGCACTGTCGCTGCATTTTGTTCTGAAGAAAAGGTCCTTGACCTTTATGCTAATGAGCTTGTTGACCCCTCTAAGCGGTCATTTAAACGAGGCCAAATTGCTGGCATATTCTATGGCGTTTCCCAGTTCTTTATTTTCTCATCTTATGGCCTTGCCTTGTGGTAGATGTTTTAACTTTATTCTGTCTTAAATAGGCTACTTGTAGGATTAATCTCTCACCAAATGCTGGTTACATTTGTGCTTAGAGTGTAAACTTTTGCAGGTATGGATCTACTTTGATGGCAAAGGAGCTTGCTAGCTTTAAATCAATTATGAAGTCATTTATGGTTTTGATAGTAACAGCACTGGCTATGGGGGAGACTTTGGCCCTGGCCCCAGACCTTTTGAAAGGGAACCAAATGGTTGCATCAGTTTTTGAAGTGATGGATAGAAAGTCAGGAATAGTAGGAGATGTAGGAGAAGAATTGAAAACAGTGGAGGGAACAATTGACCTCAAAAGAATCAATTTCAGCTACCCTTCAAGGCCAGATGTGATTATTTTCAAGGATTTCAGTCTAAGAGTTCCCGCAGGCAAGAGTGTTGCTCTAGTGGGGCAAAGTGGTTCTGGTAAAAGCTCTGTGATCTCCCTTATCCTCAGATTTTATGATCCAATATCCGGAAGGGTGTTAATTGATGGTAAGATTTCGAGCTCCAAATACTTTGTTCAATACACAGATAAACAGATTATCATAAGATAAATTTTCCAAAGTTTTTTATAAAACTTTTCTTATTTCTCTAAAAATTGGACTGCATAACATAAAGGAAAGAGTCAATTTAGTTTACTTTCTTATCTTCATTGTAAGTTTTGTGGACCCATTTGCATGCATAAGCAAGGTGCCTGTAACATTCTTCTAACAATAATAAATGAAACTGTTACAGGCAAAGACATCACGAAACTTAATCTGAAATCTCTTAGGAGACACATTGGTCTTGTGCAACAAGAGCCAGCTCTTTTTGCCACATCAATTTATGAAAACATACTTTATGGAAAAGAAGGTGCCTCTGATTCAGAAGTGATTGAAGCAGCTAAGCTTGCCAATGCTCATAACTTCATCAGTGGTCTTCCTGAGGGCTACTCCACCAAAGTAGGTGAACGAGGAGTGCAACTATCTGGTGGCCAGAGACAAAGGGTAGCCATTGCAAGAGCAGTTCTAAAGAACCCTGAAATCTTGCTTCTTGATGAAGCCACTAGTGCACTTGATGTGGAGTCAGAGCGTGTGGTGCAGCAAGCATTGGACAGATTAATGCAGAACAGAACAACAGTTATGGTGGCACATAGGCTCTCCACCATAAGAAATGCAGACCAAATCTCAGTTTTACAGGATGGAAAGATAATTGAGCAAGGGACTCATTCAAGTCTCATAGAGAATAAAAATGGACCATACTTTAAATTAGTCAACCTTCAACAACAACAGCATCATCAATTATAGCATAATGGAAGAAGAACATAACAAAAAAACATGGATTTTTTATACTGTAATTTTGTATTTTTTGTTTTTCCCCCACATTTATAGAGAATGATGTGGCCTGGGAAGCTGATGTCGGATCAGAATAATTCCATACTTATATATGTTTGTAAGTGCTATAAAATGTAAAATGGTTTAATGTATTTACTTCTTCATTCTCCTTTATTATCACTGGTATAGCATGGTTACAACATAAACCAAAGAAAAGAACCTAACAAAAATAGTGTTAATATTCCTTATTAAGTTTCAATATATCATATTCACCGTTCAAAACATTATCAAAATAACAAATATGAATATTATAAATAAAATCTTTAGTAACATTACATCAAACAAATGGATAGGTACTATGATTCATGCTCGTGCTGTAGAACTGCTATTACTGGATTTTCAAGTGAACTATGTGATACATTTTGTCAGGATGTCAGAAATGTCATCTTCAAGGATCAATAAATTTTCTAGTATGTGTTGACTTTTTCTGTAATTTTTCTTGTAATCATTAGTGCGTATTTTGTTAAATAGTCTATTATTAAATTTAAACTAAATTTTTAAAATATTTTTTTCTCAATGTATAATTAGTAAGAACAAGTTCATCTTGTTGCAAAATATAGTCTGAGTATATTCATAGAAGAAAAATTCTAATGACTCATTTTGATTTGCAACAAATATTTGTCATTTTAAAAAATTAGAATAATTTACACACAAAAATAGTTATATTAATTATACTTTTTTGCACATGCAAAACATATAATACGAATACACATTAACATAATTAAAACTTTGCTCTTTTTTTCTATATAATGTGGAATTGATTTCTAGGGTTGTCAGCGTGGTGTGTTTGTGTTGCAAATAAAGTGATATAGTTATGGAAACAAAACTGAGTGCTTTTAATGAAATCAAAATAGATTTATTTAATAAAACTTACTAAAAAACGCAAAAGGGAATAACACGTAAAATATGCACTAACCACAGTATTTAAAGTGTAAAAGAAGTTTTTTTTTTTTTTTTTTACAT
>Ga0123341_1003921_pt1 | contig 12924 bp, 17 predicted proteins | sample Turbeapinknodule_FD_89959 | JGI IMG/M metagenome (GOLD analysis project Ga0123341, IMG submission 89959) | Root nodule microbial communities of legume samples collected from Mexico - Turtle bean Mexico pink nodule | ecosystem: Host-associated > Plants > Roots > Nodule | place: Mexico: Nepantla... | reverse complement strand
TACTTAAGTTTTGGTGAGTTCTTGAATGATAGAACATTGATCCAATTCTAGAAAAGTGCCTAATCATATTCCAGCTCAAGTTGATTCCATAAAATGTCAAAGAATCATCTATAACTTGCTATTTGAATCATATTAGGTGGTGAGGTTAAACACCAAGGATGAAACAATGATGGTGCACGCGTTCAGAAAGGGCATTGTGCCAGGGCCTTTCATCGAATCACTCATCAGAAACCACCCCAAAACTTTCGGCGAGATAAGGCGTCGAGCGGTGGCTCACATTGCTGCAGAGGGAGAAGTCAATGAGAAGCGCACGTCCGTTGTTCCCACACGCCCACGAGCACCAAGTCGACCTCAACCCCTGAGGGTACACGAGGCAACGACAGAGAAGAGGGCTCCAGCGAAGCAGCAACCTTACGCCACCAGGAAGCCCCAAACTAGGGGACGCGCAAGGGAGAATGTACCACCAAGTGACAACTTCGTGGTGGACCTGAAGGACCTAATCGCCGTCCCCAATATAGCGGAGAGGTTGAAGATACCCGCTAAGTCTGTCAAAAAGTTAGGGCCCAACAAGAACGCCTAGTGTGAGTTCCACCAAGCGTTTGGCCACGCCATATGCAATTGCTTGGCGTTGGGACACCAATTAGATGAGCTGGTGAAGAGCAGATTCCTGAATGACTACTTGGCGGAGTCACAACGAGCCCCGAACTTGACAGTATCAGGAGAGGATCAGGGGCACGAGATACTCGTGCATGGCGAGGTCCATACTATCGCAGAGGAGTTTTCAGAAGGAGGGTGCACCGCTTCTCAGCGGAGGAAGTATGCACGAGCAGTGATGTCGGTAGAGGCGCAAGAGTTAGACGACGCCCTTGACGTCGACCTTGTCTTCACCAAGGCCGACCTCCGAGATATTGTCCCCCACGAGAATGACCAGGTGGTGATCTTAGTAGTAACCGCTGGGAGGAAGGTACATCATGTACTAGTGGATCAAGGAAGCTCGGCAGACGTGATGTTCTGGACGACCTTCAACAAAATGCAGCTATCCCCTGATCAGTTAAGACCTTATACTGGCTACCTGTACGTCTTCGCAGAAGACCAGGTGGAGGTGTGTGGGCATTTGGAGTTGAGGACCACCTTCACAGATGGTACCGCGTCCCGTACGGAGAACATCAAGTACCTCGTCATCAATGCCCCCTCCACATATAACGTACTGTTAGTAGACCTACGCTGAACAGGCTGAGGGCGGTGGCGTTGAGGAGGCACATGAAGATGAAGTTGCCTGACTTGGGACGGAAGGTGATTACCATAAAGTCAAATCAGAAAGAGGCTAATAGATGTTGTGAGAACAGCCTCATGACGAAGAGAGGGGAATTCATGGTTACCACCAGGGCACCAGGTGAATAAGGGGTCACCCCAACAGAGATCGCCCGGGAGAGGCGACCCGAACCAGCAGGGGAAGTCCTGGAGAGGGAGATCAGAGGAAGGACATTCAAGCTTGGCAAATCACTAGGCCAAGCAGCACAGGATCAGATCGTCGAGGTCATAGCACGGCATTTGGATGCCTTCGCATGGTCCGCCTAGGACATGCCAGGCATAGACCCAGACTTCTTGTGCCACCGCCTCACCATGGACTCCAAGGTCAGGCCTGTCCGCCAGAGAAGAAGGAAGTTCAACGAAGAAAGGCGACAAGTTATTAAAGAAGAGACAAAGAAGTTGTTGAGCGCTGGCCACATAAGGGAGATCCAGTATCCCGAGTGGTTGGCCAACGTGGTCTTAGTGAAGAAGGCCAACGGGAAATGGAGAATGTGCGTTGACTTCACCGACATCAACAAAGCATGTCCGAAGGACTCCTATCCTCTACCAAGCATCGACGCGTTGGTAGACAACGCCTTGGGCTGTAAGATTCTCAGCTTCCTGGATGATTTTTCTGGGTACAACCAGAACAAGATGCACCCAAGGGATGAGTGCAAGACAGTGTTCATGACAGAGCTGTCTTGTTACTGTTACACCGTGATGCCCTTTGGGCTCAAGAATGCAAGCGCCACCTACACGAGGCTGATGAACAGAGTGCTCGCGCCCATGATAAGGCGAAATGTGTAAGCCTTCGTGGACGACATGGTGGTGACCTCGCAAATGAAAGATCAACATGTAGCTGACTTAGAAGAGCTATTTACAACAATAGCTAAGTACAGACTGAAGTTGAACCCCGAGAAGTGTGTGTTCAGGGTGGAAGCGGGTAAGTTCTTCGGTTTCCTTCTCACCGAGCGTGGGATAGAGGCGAATCCCGAGAAGTGTGATGCAATCCTTGCGATGAGAAACCCAGTCTCGATGAAGGAGGTGCAGTAGTTAACAGGGCAGATGGTCGCTCTGTCCAGATTTGTATCAGTTGGAGGAGACAAGGGTCACCCTTACTTCCAGTGTCTGAGGAGGAACAGTAGGTTCATCTGGACCAGGGAGTGCGAAGAGGCGTTCCTCAAGCTGAAGAAGTACCTGGCCAGTCCTCTAGTGTTGTGGAAACCACAACTAGGTACTCCACTCCGCCTATACTTCGCAGTGACGGAGCGGACAATCAGTTTGGTCCTGGTGCAGGAGCAAAACCAAGTTCAGAAGCCTATATACTCTGTGAGCAAAGTATTGCAAGGGCCTGAGGTGAGGTACCAGGCCCTAGAGAAAGCGGCCCTAGCAGTGGTGTTCTCGGCTAGGAGACTTCGCCATTATTTTCAAAGCTTTACAGTGGTGGTGATGACAGACCTGCCAATCCGCAAGGTCCTACAGAAACCGGATGTGGCGGGAAGGATGGTACGATGGGCAGTAAAACTCTCAAAGTTCGATGGGCAATAGAACTCTCAAAGTTCGATGTCCAGTATGAGCCCCGAGGTCCTATCAAAGGCCAAGTTTACGCAGATTTCGTGGTAGAGTTCTCCTCTACAGATGCACACCAAGAGGAAGCCAACTTCCAGTGGGTGCTCTCTGTAGACGGGTCCTCTAACCAACAAGGCAGCGGGGCAGGTGTCATCTTGAAGGGACCGAACGGGCTGTTAAGAGCAGGCCCTACAGTTCGCCTTCAAGGCCAACAACAATTAAGCGGAGTACAAAGCCCTCATTGCAAGCATGATGTTGGCAAAAGAGATGGGAGTGCAGAGTCTGTTGGCAAAGAGCGACTCCCTATTAGTCACAGGTCAGGTGAATGGGGAATACCAGGCCAAGGACCCTCAGATGGCTACCTACCTAGGGTTTGTCCAGATTCTGAAGGGGTCATTCGCGGTGGTGCATGTCCCCAGAGAGCAGAATGCCTGAGCTGACTTGCTAGCTAAGCTCGCCAGTTCAAGCAAGGGGGCAGGCAGAGGACGGTCATACAGGAAACCCTGAAGACACCTCGAACATTCACCGCAGATAACTGGGTGGGGGTGCATCAGGTTAGCACGACAAGAGGAGGGGCGAGGAGTCATTGGTCATTGACTCAGGAAACACTGCAAACTCCCAAGGTAAGCCTATATCCAGTCCTAGGGTGGAATCAATGCAGGTTTTTCGGGTCGAAGGAGGAGATACCTGGATGACGCCCTACAAGCGCTACCTGGCTGATGGGATACTCCGGCTGGAACCCACAGAATCCAGGAAAATCAAGAAAAATTCTGCCAAGTACACTCTCATTGACGGAGAGTTGTTCAGACATGGGTTCACCCATCCGATCTTGGTATGTGTAAGCGGAGACCAATGCGTACGGATAATGGTAGAACTCCACGAAGGGATATGTGGGAGTCACATCGGTGGATAATCTCTAACATCAAAGGCCATTCGTGCGGGGTACTATTGGCCAACCGTAAGGGAAGACTGCACGAGGTACGCACAACAGCGCAATGTCAACAACATGCTGACTGGCACAAGGCGCCGCCAGAGCAGCTCAGGTCGATTTACAGTCCTTGGCCTTTCCATACATGGGGAATCGATATCCTGGGGTCCTTTCTTTTGGCGATAAGGCAGATGAAGTACCTCGTGGTTCCCATAGAGTATTTCATGAAGTGGATAAAAGCTGAGCTAGTGGCGCAGATCACGATCCACAAGATCCAACACTTTGTGTGGAAGAATATAGTGTGCCACTTCGGGGTACCGAAGCGCTTGGTGTCTGACAATGGCACAGAGTTTGCAAGCCAACAGCTGGGTAAGCTATGCTCAGAAGTCGAAATAAAGCAGGTGTTCGCATCAGTCGAGCACCCCCAGACAAATGGGCAGGTCGAGTCTACCAACAGAGTCCTGCTCAGAGGTTAGAAGAGGAGGCTCGAGAAGGCCAAAGGAACCTGGGCAGAGGAGGTTCCTAGAATTGTGTGGGCTTACCACACCACTCCCCATTCCACCACCAGAGAGACACCCCTCAGCTTGGTGTATGGGTCGGACACGATGATTCCAGTGGAGATCCAGGAGAGCTCGCCACGCTTCCAGAACTTCGTGGTTGAAGAGTCCAACGAAGAGAGGAAGGTGAACCTGGACCTACTGGACGAGGTCAGGGAGGAAGCAAGAATTAAAGCTGAAGCATTGAAGAGAAGGGTGGAGTACAAGCACAACTCGAAGCTTATGCCTCGCCAGTTCCAGGTTGCGACCTGGTGATGCAGAAGGCCTACCCATATCAACTAGAGAACAAGCTGTCCCCCAAGTGGATTGGTCCTTTCAGAGTAACAGAGGCCCTTGGGAATGGAGCATACAGGCTTGAGACGTTGGAGGGAGGCGCGATTCCTCGTACATGGAATGCGACCAACCTCAAGTTTTATTTCAGTTAAACAGTAACATTGTACATTGTTCTTATGGGGCGCTTTTTTTCCCTTATAAGGGTTTTTTAATGAGGTCACCCTATAAATTTTGAATGAAGTATATTCTCAAATTTTTGTACAATACATATACGAACTGTTCCCTTGCGTTAGAGGTCTCGAGAGAGGGAAAGGTAGGTTCGTAGAGAACACCTCCCCCCTCGAGTGAGAACACTAAGGTTGAACGAAATAGTTCACTAGTGAAATCCTCCTTTGCCTTTGAGCGAAGATGAGGTCAGTTACAAACTGTTCACCTTGCGTTAGAGGTCTCGAGAGAGGGAAAGGTAGGTTCGTAGAGAACACCTCCCCCCTCGAGTGAGAACGCCAAGGTTGAACGAAATGGTTCACTAGTTAAATCCTCATCGCCTTTGAGCGAAGACGAGGTTAGTTACGAATCGTTCGCTTGGGTTAGAGGTCTCGGTGGTAGGAAAGGTAGGTTCGTAAAGAACACCTTCCCCCTCGAGTGAGAACACCAAGAATGAACAAGTTTGGTTCACCAGAGAAATCTTCCCTCGCTATTGAGCGAGGATGAGGTCAGATACGAGCCATTCACTTGCGTTAGAGGTCTAGAGTGCGGGAGAGTTAGGTTCGCAAAGAACACCTCCCCCTCGAGTGAAAACGCTAAGGTTGAGAGAAATGGTTCATCAGAGAAATCCTCTTCTAAGAGGTCAGTCACAGGCTATCCCTTGGGTTAGAAGTCTTGGGAGCGGGAAGGGCAGGTTCGCAGAGAACACCTCCCCCTCGGGTAAGAACGCCAAGGTTGAACAACGCAGTTTACAGTTAAATCCTCCCCCGATTCTAAGCAAGGGTGAGGTCAGTTCAGGTTAGTATGCAAACCCCCACTACCTAACGGAATATACGGCGGCATGGGGCAGGGAAGCGTGCTACCTGAGGTTCAAGTGTTAGCCAATGGCGTTGTGAGAAGCATCAACGCGAGGTACAACAGTTAAGCGGAATAGAAGATCGACATTCAAACAGATCAAGACCAAGGAAGTTAAAGCAGTTAAGAGTTTGAGGCATCTAAACAAGCAAGTTATAAGCGAATAATGCATTAAAAGGAGAATTTTTCGTTGGGAAACAATATACAACTTATGATGGTGGTGCCCTGGGCACGATCTGCCCATCCACCACACGATTCGATGTCACGAAGGGTGAGGCGTCCATTTTAGGGTGCACACAGGAAACCTGAGCAAGGGCGTCCTCGAACCCCGTAGCATACGCATCGACAGCGTCCTAAATCAGCTCAGCCTCACCTTTCTTGAGGTTTTCAGCCTGTTGAGTGAGCTTAGCTTCCGAGCGACCAAGCTGCACTTCCTGACTGGAGGCTCTTTCTTCAAGCTTCGCCATCTTTGCCTTAGTTGTCGCTGCTTCCTCTTCCAGCTTCACCACCTTGGTGCGCAAAGGCAAGACCCTTGACTCAAGATCAGTATACTTTTGACCTTTGTCGAAGAGCCTCTTCTTGGTCTGCTTTTCAGATTAGCGGAGGCTGCTCAGTTCCTGCTCCAACACGGTTTCGCGATTGGTGAAGACTTGGACCAGTTGAGCCAGTTCTTCTTTCTTTTTCTCCTCCGCCAGAGCTAAGTCCTCTTGGGCCTTTACCTCCACCAAGGACAGTTGTTGCCTCTTCTTTGTAAGATCAGTCTTGATTCCTACAAAAAGCTTGTTTCAATATGTTTTAAAGAACTAAGTGTTTTTTCCATGCAAAGGGAAAAACAACCGATTAAAGTTTTGAGACAATCAGTTGTTTATCACTTAGCTGGCAAAGGAATTTTGAAATTGTTTTTTGAATCAGTTGTGTAACTGCTGAAACCATTTAACCAGTTAAATTATGGTTTCAACCGGTTAAAAGTAAGTTTTCATAACAGTATTTTGAAAACCTGTTTTAACTGATCCAGTTGTTCAAATCTGCCTTAAATTGTAGTTTTTCAAAGATTATAAATATAGCCTTCTTTGAAAAGTTTCACGTGAGAGAAACATACAAGTTTTACACTCTGATTTGAGATCAAAAAGAGAGATTACAATCTATTTGTGAAAAGGAGTTTTCAAGTTTAGCAAGATTGCTTTTGAGCTTTGTTGTGATTCAAAAACTGATCATAGGGCTTCTGGTTTACTGATTCCAGGTGTTTTCTACCCTGTCTTAGTTTCTTGTAATTGTTCATATTACATTCTGTAAACGTGTTTTTAAAATCCTGTAAAATTAGTGTGATTCTGGCTTGAGGTGTGTGTTGTGTTGAAAGAGTGTGAGTAGGTCTTGCGGTTTCAGGATCACCTCTTTGTGGGTGTTTGTAATATGTGTTTGGTTACATAGTGGAATACTCATTGGTTTGATTGAGGACTAGATGTAGCTCAGGGATTGAGTGAACCAATATAAACCTTGTGTGTAAATATCTCTCTCTCTCTCAACTCATTAATTGTTTGATATTTTCGTTGCCATAAACAACCGATCGTGTTTTAACCGATTGAAATTATTATATCTATTTTTGTTAGACTGTTTGATTGACTTGATAGAATGCTTATCTGAGTTGATTGATAAAGGTTCATTCTAAAGTAAAGTAATTGCGAAAATCTTTTAGAAACAAATCACCTAGTGAGAACTAGTGTATGGTATACATCTGTTTTGGTTTAGATTACCCTGTGTTTGTTCAATGAATGCAGGATTCAAAAAAATTATAAACAAAGAACATTCGTAAAAGCATCCCAAGGATTTGTCTCCATCAAATAGGGGGAGATTGTTGAAGATGGGAAGCTTTGATGTATCAAATCCTCATGGAACCTGAAGTTGTGTTGTGTTTTAAGTTTGGGTTTAGTTTGTTAGAATGTATGACTTTAAACTAGAGGGGGGCATAATGGTTTAAAGAGGGTTTTCACAAACTTTTAAGTCAAGAATGAAATTACTTCGAGAATAACTTGATTAAGAAATCAGTTTGTCAAAACACAAAGCAAAAAGCACAACACCAAAAAAACAATCGGTTGTTTCGCAGAAACAATCGGTTGTTTATACCAGTTCACAAATATCAAAACTGAAATTAAAGAGTTAAGGATAGAGAGAATGCACACAGAGGTTTATACTGGTTCACTCAAAACCCAGAGCTACATCCAGTCTTCCCATAAACCACTGGGGAATCCACTAAGCAATCAACCCTGGATTACTTACAACACAACCAAAGTAGTGACCTTGATCCCCTCAAGACACACACTCCCTTTGGTCCAGCACAACAACACTAAGAATGCTGATCTTGATCCCCTCAAGAAAACACAACACTTCTCAGCAAAACACACAAAGTTTCTTTCAACAGATACAAAGGATTACACTTGTTACAAAACAAATATGAAATCAATACAAGATGAAAATCCTATCTCACACTCTTTGATCAATGCAATCTCTAAGCAATTCTCAACTTTTCAAAAATCTCAATCTCTTGAAAAACTCAAATATGTTTTTCTGTATATATTCAAAGTTGTTGTTTGTTATCAAATATTAACAAACTATTGATTGCATTTAAAGATTGGTCAAAGCATTAACAACTGGAGCGTAAACAGTTAGAAAAACATTTAATGCTCAGTCAAAGCACAAAACAGTTTTCTGTTATGGTACCAAAGCAAACAATCGGTTGTTTCCACGATTCAATCGGTTATTTTGGTTTTGACAGCAAGTCAACCATTGAAAACAGTTTTCAACCTTTCTAAAAACTCCTAAGTATAAAACAATCAGTTGTTTCAACAAAACAACAGGTTGTTTTTCACTTAGTTTGAAAAACACTTTTCTTTTAAAAAGATTGAGAATGTTTATGCTTTGGATTCAATCAAGAGTGAATTATACATAAAATCTACCCCAAATCCTAACTAAAAGACAGTCAGCAACAGTAAGCACATCCAGCCTTTCATCAACCTTCAAAGCGTGAACACACTTCGTTCAACATAGTTATGGGGTTTAGAATCTTTGTAAGATCAGTTTTGATTCCTACAGAAAGCTTGTTTCAATCTGTTTTAAAGAATTAAGTGTTTTTTCCATGCAAAGGGAAAAACAACTGATTAAAGTTTCGAGACAATCGGTTGTTTGTCACTTAGCTGGCAAAGGAATTTTGAAACTGTTTTTGAATCAGTTGTGTAACTGCTGAAACCATTCAACCGGTAAAAATGTGGTTTCAACTGGTTAAAAGTAAGTTTTCATAACAGTATTTTGAAAACTTGTTTCAACTGATTCAGTTGTTCAAATTTGCCTTAAACGGTAGTTTTTCAAAGGTTATAAATATAGCCTTCTTTCAAAAGTTTCACGTGAGAGAAACATAGAAGTTTTACACTCTGATTTGAGATCAAAAAGAGAGATGACAATCTGTTTGTGAAAATGAGTTTTTCAAGTTTAGCAAGATTGCTTTTGAGCTTTGCTGTGATTCAAGAACTGATCATAGGGCTTATGGTTTACTGATTCCAGGTGTTTTCTACCCTATCTTGGTTTCTTGTAATTGTTCATATTACATTTTGTAAAATCCTGTAAAATTAGTGTGATTCTGGCTTGAGGTGTGTGTTGTGTTGAAAGGGGGTGAGTAGGTCTTGAGGTTTCAGGATCACCTCTTTGTGGGTGTTTGCAATCTATGTTTGGTTACATAGTGGAATACTCAGTGGTTTGACTGAGGATTAGATGTAGCTCAGGGATTGAGTGAACCAGTATAAACCTTGTGCGTAAATCTCTTTCTCTCTCTCAACTCTCTAACTGTTTGATATTTTTGTTGCCATAAACAACCGATTAAATCGTGTTTTAACCGATTAAAATTTTGATATCTGTTTTTGTTAGAATGTTTGATTGATTTGCTGGAATGCTTATATGATTTGATTGATAAAGGTTCATTCTAAAGTAAATTAATTGCGAAAATCTTTTAGAAACAATTCACCCCATCTTGTTTAAGCTATCAATTCTAACAATTCACACCATATCACCAAAGATTCTTCAATTTTTCAACAAAGAATATGTCCCTAGACAGGAATACAATGAAAGTTGGTAATGGATCAAATATGGTATTCACCATATTGGTTTCACTCATTTCAATTTACCTTATACTAATACAAACCTTGTTTTACATGAACTATTACGCGTTCCTGAAATCATAAAAAATTTGATTAGTGTTTCTAAGCTTGTTCATGACAATATGGTTTATTTTGAATTTTATCCCAACACATGATATGTCAAACATAGGATACCAATCAGATTCTACTTCAAGGAACAATTAAAAATGGCTTATATGTTTTCTCACTTTAAATACATCCACTAATTTTTCTATTAATCATACTTTTTTTTTCTATAAAACCTACAACTCAAATATGGCATATTCTGATTGGCCATTATAGTTATAAAATACTTAAACAATTTTTTCATAAATGTAAGATGCAATGTACTAAAAACATTTAGTTTTGTGATGCATGTGTCCTTGGTAAATTACATCAACTTTTGTTTACCATGTCATTAATTTACCATGTATACTCAACCCTTGCAACTTGTTTAACATTGATTGTTGGGGACCAACTTCCGTGTGTGCATCAAATGGTGCTAGGTACTACATATATTTTCTTGATATACATTCAAAGTATACATGGATCTATCTCATGCATAACAAATCTCAAGTTTTTGTTGCTTTTAAAAGGCTCAAGGTCTTTTATGAAACACAATATGGATACAAACTTAGAAGCGTACAAACTGATAATGTCAAGGAATTTCTTTGCTTACAATAATTTCTTAATGAAAATCGAATTAGGCACAAAATAATATGTCCATATACCCATGAGAAAAATAGAGTTATTGAACATAACATAAACATATTACATATATGGGTTTAACCTTGCTTGTTGTTACATCTCTCCCCATTAGATTTTGCTTTAAGCTTTCATAACAACTACTCATATTATTAATGTTTTACCAACATGTTTTGCATGGTAACAACCTTTATCAAATGCTGCTTAAAACCAAACCTAATTATACTAAGTTCAAGGTGTTTTGGTTATGCGCGTTATCCTCTTATGAGGCCATACAACAAACATAAAGTTGATTTTCGATTTAATCATTGTCTATTTCTTAGTTATAATGTACATAATAAAGCTTAGCTCTACCTAACATCCACTGATACGACTATTCTTTCTTGTCATGTTATTTTCAGTAAAGCAGTTTTTCTTTATATGGAATCGAATAACAAGTTTGTAATTGCTTCTAATACTTCACATGTGCATGTTCATAAAACACCTTATTTAGTTCTTCTTCAAAGTAATGATAATAATTTTAGGGAAACTACTTCTGTCAATCTTCTTGATTTGTCTCATTTTGATATTCAAACTCATTTTTCTCCCGAGTTATCTTCTTGTGATAGTAATACTAATGATTTAACGGTTACTTCTAACACTGATATTTTACTCCTCAACCTCACGCAAATACATCCCTAATGATTACATGTGCTAAAGCAGGATTTCTTAAACACAAAATATATAATACTATTATTTTTACCATATCTCAAGAATCGTCTTTGGTCAAGGAAGAAATCTTCACCCCTTTGGTTTATTGTCATTCATGATGAATATTCAAACCTTCTTCAAAATCAAATATGGACTCTAACCAAGCTTTCTTCAGGTACCTTTTTTATGGGATGTAAATAGATTTTTAAAATGAAACTCAATGTTGACGGGAGTTTTCAGAGACAAAAGGCTCGCATGGTCGCCAAGGGATATAGTCAAGTCGAAGGATTTGATTTAACAAAAAAACCTTTAGTCCTGTTGTGAAACACAATACTATAAAGGTGGTTCTTACTTATGTTGTGACAGCTTAATGACCAATACGTCAAATAGATGTGAACAATGCCTTTTTGAATGGTGAATTACAAGAAGTCTACATGCAACAACCTGCTGATTTTGTGTCACATGATCTTACGCTTGTCTATAGACTACACAAGGCAATTTATTGCTTGAAACATGCATCAAGGTCATGATTTCAGAAACTCAGCTCTACCTTACAACATCCTGGATTTCATACAATAAAGTCTCCTCTCTTTTTGTTAAATTCTCCATCTCCTCTACTATTTTTGTGCTTATGTATGTAGATGACATCATTATTTACCGATTATTTGTCTCATAAAACCATAATAAACTCTTAAAGGATCTTGGTTCTCCTCATCAATTTCTGGACATAGAAGCCTCTAGGATTAAGGAAGGATAAACTCAATATATCAAAGTTTTAACTAATATGTTTCAATACAATCCTCAACCTTACACGTATAATATCTTTTGTTCACCTTCAGGAAGATGCCTTCAAAAGTAGTTTTTGATCCCTCTTTTTATTGATTAGTGTTAGTCCATGGATTTTAGTTTTCCTAAAATATTTTTTATTTTTTTTCCTTTAAAAGTTGAATAATCATTTTTTGTCCTGGCTTCTATTTTAAAAGATATCAATAATATTCATTTAAGAATTTAAAAATAAAGATATCACGTATTAAATATTAGTTGATCATAGAAATTAGTTACAATAAATTTTAATTTAAAAAAGACGAAATATAAATAAATCAAAATTCACTTACTTTTACTTAACTTCCAATATTTAAGTCTAAAATAATAAAAGATAAAAAAATTACACGGAGTGATTTTTGTTTTGAAGTGGCGAGTTACTTATAAGTGCTACTTCAAATTTAGAAACTTTGAAGAAAATAAAAAATGAAAATGTATGTTTGAAAAACATTATTTGAATGTGCTTAAACAACCATTAAGCTAGTTTAAGGGAAGCAAACATTTTGTAATAAAAGTGTGTGTACCGGCAGGCACCGGACGAACAGATGTGGCCGACCGACCGACCGAACTCATAATAAATGTGAGGGCGCGACAAGACTAAGGTAGTTAAGATACTCCGAAAAATAACGAATACGTGTGTGAAGAAGATATTTTCCCCCGGGTATTCCGGAGCACGATTGGTAAAACCTATCCATAACCACCCTGAGCCCAAGAGGTAGAAAGCCCATTTAGCAATCCTATAAATACGGTGCTCAAGCCAGAGAAAGGTACGTTTTGATTCACTTACTAAACCACTCTTAGAATCTCATACTTACTTGAGCGTCGGAGTGCCTTCGCAGGTACCCTCCCCCGCCCGACCGAAGGAGACACC